>JAABUH010000072.1_pt1 | contig 140683 bp, 155 predicted proteins | sample 5559121 | NCBI WGS metagenome assembly JAABUH01 (sample SAMN10711871, study PRJNA513364) | rock metagenome | isolation source: Antarctica rocks | place: Antarctica: Victoria Land, Battleship Promontory nord | collected 2015-12-28
TCGCACGAACTACGTCTCTCCTGCGGTCTCGATCTCCGTGCCCGCATGATGACAAAGCATGTATGACCAATACTCCAACATCCTCATCCTCGACGTCGACTTTTCGATCCTTCAACTGACTCGACCAAACACATTTTGAGCCAGTTCACATAGCTTGATCGCAATGTTTCCGCTAATCCTACTTGCTTAGTCATCGTAGGTGCTGTGATAGGAGGCTCTATGACTATTGTTCAGGGGGATTCGGTTCAGTAGTCTGCTGCATGAACAAGAGCGAAGACCGAAAATGGAATGAGAAGACCCCAAACAACCATACGAGATCTGATGAGGACGGAGGAGTAAACAGAGCGGGTGGCCGTTGATATTACTCCTCCCGATGGCAGATCAGGAAAAAGTTATGGGACTACGTGACCGGTGTTGATGTGTGCAGATATGTGAAGGGGATATGGGGCTGGCACAAAGTATTCGGAGAGTGGCAAATAGATGGTCTTGTCCACTAGTACGTCTTGCTCAATCAATGGCTCTCACTCAGGAGTCAGGTGCGGCCACGATCGAGCATGACAAAAAATGGAGAGTCCTTATCCCGCCCTAGTAATCTTTCTCATGGTGAAAGTTACAGTGTTTCAGCCCCTTGGATATGATCTTGAAGCACGTGGTACCATATTGAACGACTGCATGTATCCTCATCACCGTGTATTTTCTGTATATGCTCGCGGTTATGGGTCACCGATTCAACCAGACGGAAAACAGCACATCCGCTACAATCAGCTATCCTAGCCGTACCTTTGTCATCCTCTGTCTCGTTCAACGTTATGACATTAGCCTTCACCGCGGCAAAGGGTTGAAAGTTCTTTGAGAGAGTTTCTCTGTCTCAGCCCCCTTGAAGCAGGCTCGAGATCTGTCTGAACGTCTAACTGAGTGTCCACATATGTTACCAAGGCGGACTAAACATACCGCCACACCTAAAATAAAAAGTGTCTTCTGGATTCGGTGATCAGACGAGAGACCAATTCTCCTGTATAGACATGTCCTCGGTCACCGCCTTACCTTCGCAATCGCAGTCGGATACGGTCCGCGCCAAGCGGTCAACGGAGATTGGTAATTACTGTCACTCATTTGGGTGTCTGGGACAGGCTAATCCGACAACCAGAGAACGCCGTTGGTGTGGCGGCTGGCATCTTGGTCCTCGTCGTCATATCCATCTTGATCTGCAGGTGCCGAAGGAAACGGAGGGCAGATGAGCTGAGGAAATCCAGTGCATCCCCCTATGGTTCGATAATTTGACCGAGGGTCAGCTGGCAGACCTTAGGTCGAAACTTGCAGCTAAGGCGGAATTTGTTTTAGAGAACAACGGAGACTCAGTGAGGAGTGGAGATGAGATGCCGAGTAATCTCCAAGCTGAAGAGCCGTGCATGCTCGATGAGATCCCTCGATTGGTGATGAGTGCCACTTCCTTGATGATGACTCGGGTCTTAGATCGCTAAACGTGAATGCGTAAAAGATTAGGGAGTGCGCACTGCCTTGCTTTTGAGTAATCCGCCAGGACAAAGGGGAAGGTTAGCTTGACCGTCCATTGTGAGCGCCATGCGTGCTTCCTCTGAACCAATGACAACCGTAAACAGGCCCTCACCCGGCCCGGGGTTTTCACCACGACAGTCAGGACTTGAAAATTTACTTAGAGAAATTGATACCAGATCGATTGTTCCCACTGCTGCGCCAACCTCTACCCAAACCAGGCTATGCATCACTGAAAAACTCCCAGCCGCATCCTTCCACGTTCCTGAATTTATGCATCAATGCGTAGGGTATATACATGCTACTTTACAACCTTACTCAAAAGCAGATCAATGTTCACGGCAGCAAGCACTGTAGCGATGATTACGTGATACAAGGGTCCGAGCTAATAAAAGCCGTTTGTTCCTTCCCATGAGATTGGAGGTAGATTTGGCGTCGGACATCGGTACAATCTGACGGTACCGGACGTATCGTACCCACCGGCAGCAATGACCATTTCGACCTAGACTTTCGTCAGTATCGAGATTGAGCTTCTCATCCTATAGCGAAGTGCTGACCGGATGGAAGACGAGTGAAGCCGCGCTAGGCATGAATCCTGCAGGCCGGCTTGGGGCGTTGTAGCTAGGCGCTAGCGGGATACCGATAGTCGAGAGCGTCTTAGGGTTCTCGGGGTCCGCGAAACCTTGGATGACCAAACGCTGGCGAGTTGAGTGGCCAGATGGCGCGGACGTGCTGTATGCTTGGTCAACAGGCAACAAGTCTGTGGAAAACGGTTTACGTCGCGAAGACGGGTGCACCAGTATGCACCGCAAGCGCCATCAGGCCGTGCGGCTGAGCTGAAGTCTCGTATAAAGGAGCTTCCGGTGCTCGGACGTCCCATATCCGCACCTCGCCATTCACGCTGAACCATCGTCAGCCAGGGAGCACCGAACCATAAGGCTCCTTACCTTCCGGTGACCAGCTCTCTCTGACCTCCACGCTGCAAATGCACACTTTGAATCCAAGTATGGTGCTTCCTCCATACCCTCAAAACTGCATCGTGGCCGTCCTGCACTCGCTTGTCGAAAAGCCTAACGACTCCATCTCCGAAGCCAGCAACGAAGACGTTCCCATCGGGCTCATCGGAAGCTATTGCTGTGAGATTGGCTCCAGCCTGAGTCGCGATATCCTGGAGTATGTTAGCGACTCCAACAGATGAGGGTACTGAGTCCTCACCCGGATGTGCCGCTCATAGGTCGCGTCCCACAGCCTAACAACCTTCATATCACCTCCGACCAGGAGATGCCCCTTTTGCTGCTCCCAAGCAGTCAAGCCACCGCTATTGTGTCCGACGGGATAGGTATCCGATACAGCGCGGAAGGTCGAGGCGAGCTCAGTCTCTCCTTGAGTCTCGTATCCACGCCAAATTCGAATGCTGCCTTCGCCTAATGGGACATGGTCAGCGCACGGACTTACGCGAAGATTTCGTACTTACTAGATGCGGTCAAAAGAAGGGACGAAGCCATCTCGTTAATGAAGTGAATGCTTGAGATACTGCTTCCGATAACATTCTTGTTACTGAACTTATTGAGGCGTATTCGGTTCTTCCAGTCAAATATGCTGAGACATCAGTAAGTTTCCATAAACCCGCTTATTACCAAGGACATACCATACATTGTCCGCGTCGTCAGTCACACCCAATATCGGATCGTACGAGTGGAAAGCTAATTGGAGTGGCCAAGCGTCGACATGAAGCGTCCCCGCTTCTTTCTCCCAGGGATGGAAAGCTAAGAGCTCAATGGTCAGCTTCCAACGTGAACAAGCTAATCAAGCTCACCGGCAAACTCCTCGTTGGCTCTACCGCGCTCAACGAGACTTTCATTCCGGACATGCCTCCAAGCCTGTCGATTATACGTCATACTCCCAGGCTCGTCCGCATCAGGTGCCTACAATCGAGTAAGCGTCTGGCCTGTGCTCAAGCTGGTCGATGTACCTTCATTTGCGGTTCTCGGAAGTATTCGACCGCCCAATCGAAGAATCCGCTCTTCAGCGGCAAAACGTCATCCTTGACCTCCTTCGCTACCATCCCAAGGCCCAGGTCAGTCGGTCGCGGTAAGCCATTATTCGTCATCCGCCCATCTGCGTCACCACCAGCTTGAGTCCCCTTCAGCCGTCGAATCCGCAGCCGCTCCATATCCTCCTCAATCAATGTTTCCAGCACCGACACAGCGTCTGCAGGCGGCAAATCGAGACGAGAAGTCATGCTCAAACCGGTGCGGGAACGCATCTGCGTGTTGAGCATTCCGAGGGATGTTGAACGCGGCACGCGAAACTCGTCGCCTAAGATCCGTTCGTGTGAGGCATCGGGGTACGGAGAGCGGTACATTGGGACTCCATTGACCTCTTGTATAATGTCAATCGGGTGCGACGGCTTCCGCGGGGAAGGTGTTGTGGAAGGAGAATCGCTAGAGTAGAATCCGATCATCGAAGCGATACTGTGAAGGGCGTTTGCCATGGAGCTATTTCGCTTAAGCGGTGCGTGGCCGTCAATGGATGTTTCCGTGTCTGTCCGTCTCGAAGGAGTGTATGTTCCGTTTCCATATGACTGGCGTTTGGGATCGGAAGGAGCGAGCGAGGTTTGCCGGACGTTCAGCGGAGGTCGTCTATGCTTCGCCGCCAAGTGTTGGGTCGCCGATCCGGTGACCCGACAGAAAGCCGAATCAAACAGAAGGGCTATGACATAGTCTACCACTGTCGAAGCCATGAGAGCGACCTCGGTATGCGGATCTACTGATAAGTCGAGCAAAGTCTCGAAGACCACCTTGAAGCTGCTGAGTAAGGTGAGATTGTGCTGATGCTCCTGAGATATTCGATTTTCGTTGCTGACCCACGCCTCGAGAGCCTCTGACACGACATCCGGTGTTTCCTCTAAACCAGCTTCAGCAGCCGCCAAAGCCGCTTCTTGCTCGTAGTACGCCCAAGCAGCACAGACCATCCACCCTCGCCATTCGCGAACCACGCAGCTGATGACAACGACTAGCTCCTTCCGCACCATCGGGCTTGCGTCCTCCTTCACTGACATCATGCAAGCGAAAGCCAGTCCAGCTTCGAGCTCAAGCTGGTTGGCTTCCGATATTCCAAGCTGTGCTCCAGTTCCACCTCCGCCTCGGGTCTCGGATGAGTCGATAGGTGCGCTCGATGCGCCAAGTAAGGTACCAAATGCGTAAAGCGTAGCGGCACGGACCTCGACGGCCGTACTACGCAAAGCAGTGATCAAGTCATTTTGCCGTTGGCCTTGCATAAACAAGGCTTTCGCTTCGTCGTTGTCCGCCCACAACTGCGCGATACAAAGGATACACCAGGTCTTGAGTAGCCAGTCATCCTCATGCAGCCTGGTAAGGCAGTGATCAAACACATTGATGGCGAGACATGCAGTCTGGCCAGGTCGAAAATTCCGACACAATATGCTGAGGATGAAAGCACACATCGCCCGATGTTCATTTGCGTTCGGGATGACCAGTGGTGCTCCGACAGCCGGAAAGGGCGAAAGGATCTGGGCGAAGTAGTTGTAACCTGCATCGCGGAGCAAGTCGACTTGACACGACTTGTCGACCGCGAGTATCCGCGCCCAGATGAAGATGAGGACCGGTTTAAGTTCGACTGCAGGGGATTGGAGGAGCTTCTGGACGTAGGGGAAGATTCCGATGGATAGGGAGAGGTGAACAGCCCAGGGACCGAGGTCTACGAAACGGGATAGTAGGATGAGTGCACGTAGTCGATGTGCTTGGGAAAGGAGGACCTGCAGGACGATGGGAAGCTGCTCGGGTGGCGAACGATGTGTAGCGGATTTGGAGCGAGCGGATCGGAGGGAGAGGTGACTGGATGCGGAACGACCATGTTGTAGCCAGACCTCGAAAGCCTGAAGGTGTTGGGCGAAGAATGTCGATGGACGGTATGTGCTGAGCGGAGGTGAAGACGACTGACCAGCTTCTCTCGCTGCTTCTAAATCCAGCAGTTCCGGTAGCTGAGTCAGACATGCATCGACCGCAAGATCCCAAGAATGCCAGAGGGGATGATTATGTGTCGTTGGTAGTTCAGGTATCGACATGGGGGTGCAATGATAGGTCGACATGATCCGCTGAGCAAGGAGGAAGTTCCGAAACAGTGCCGCAACGAGCAGATCCTGCCGGAACAGCCGGTTGAAGATTTCTCGCGGGAAGGATGACCAAGCAATGGTATCGGTAACTGCCGTGAAGATCCAGTTGAGCTCGCCGAGGGGTGTTCTCCGATCCTTGAGATCCCCGGTGATCCGCATGACCATGTCCACCGTTATCCTCGATCTGGGATCATTCCCACTTGTATCGATATTTCGCTTCAGCGGATCCTGAATGACGAAGTGTCGTAACGACGATTCGATAGGTGATGTGAGACAGCATGTGAAGAGGTCGGCGGGGAGGTCTGGTGACATAGGAAGGACTTGGAAGGCTGTACATGCGGCGAGATGGATAGCGTCGGAGTAGGATGAGCCGGGAAGGTCGGAATTGGGGTTGGAGGCCGCTGCTTGTCGAGCTTCATTGTCTTTCCGCTCCGCTTGCTTGCCGAAGTTGGTAAGGACGTTGCCGGCTCCAGAGCATTCCCATACAAAGATACATGGGCTGGTAGGCTGATAAGCTGTCAAAGCGGATTAATCAATACGGCCATTACTGACCTCCCCAGCCAGTCCTGCAGATCGTATAAGCTCACAGGGATATACTGGGTATAGTCTAATCTAGTCAGCCTGCAACCCCAAAGCGAAAGCAGAGTAAGGCGCGGGCTAGGATGCAGAATTCACTCTTGTTGAACACCCAGATCTCCCCAGACGGTGTCGGCTTCGGCACTCCATGTCCATTGTAGTAAAAGACCGTCCTTTCCTCCCTCGCGGCCCGTCTCAGATTCTGACATTGCTTCTTCGTCTCCTCCGATGACGGGTCGAGATGCTAATCTCCGCATCAGCTCTGATAATCAAGGTAATACTGGACGCACACATCGATACTTGACTTTTGGATTGAGGGTGTCAAACTGCTGTTGAAGATCTGATCGGCTCATCAGTATGGCTAGAACCTCTTGCTTCTATCCATAACATCTCACTCACTCCGCCCGATAGCCTCTATAGCCTTGGTTGAGGGCAGCGCTGTCGGATCTAACCAGCACTCCAGCTTCGCACAAGGATTCGTCTTAACCACGTCTGGAGGGTCAACTCCGATATTTAAGCAAATGAACAGTCCCGCATTGAAGGTCTTCAATCTCGACTTCAGTCGCCATGGTACGGCTTCGCTGATCAGCATTTGTCTCCAACCGAGATATCGAAACAAACGAACCGTACTCTTCCTCGCTCCGTCCCTTCCCCTTCCTCCCACGATGTCGCTTAGCAGTCCAATATTGCGGTGCCGCACTCGCATCCGCTACTTCGTCCTCGTCATTCTCGTTGTCGAGGATGGCTCCATGCTCGTACATCTCAGCCGGATAGGCTGGGTAAGCGGACAGGTACTGCGAGGTCGAAGCTTCATCCCGAGCATAAGGTAGGGAGGGTGGTTCGGCAGCCATGGCCTGCTGATGCTACCGTCTCGAGCGCATGTCGTGCTTGAACTTGATGCTCTCTATGAGCCTCATTGAATAGGTCATCAGAAGGTTCCAAAGTATTCGTATATCTTCCCTCTACATTAGATCAAGACCACGCTGCGTCCCAGGGGAAATGTTCGGTTTTTACGTAACAAGCTTCCGAAGCCAGACCTTGGGTAATATGATACGTTCTCTACATCCATTTCTCCCCGTTGTAGCCAATAAGCTATGGAGCAATGCATCACGAGCTACGGGCCACTGAGCCAATAGCAATATCAGAAGAGAAGCGAAGATGTGAAACCCCGGTCACCCGTCAAGCTGTTACTGATGGTCCCCTTAGACCGATCATTGTTCCGCACACCCTTGCCAAGGAACACGGGGTTGCAATCATAGATAAAGGAGATGTTTCGTTGATGAGAGTATAGCAGATGATCTAGTTGTCTTCGATGTCACCATCCGCTTTGTCGCGGACGATCATGCGACTATCTTACTGGAAGAATGCCGCGGTCTCGGTCCTCGTTCTTGCTGGAAGTTCAGGTACGCACGCGGAGGATGTCGGAGCTACTGTGTCCAATGAAGGCCCTCGTGATGCCTGGTTCAGTGACATTCGATCCGAATCTCGGTGGCAGCCCGCTCTACGGTCCTTCCGGCCTGCCAAGCCTTGACGATATCGGTGGTTGTATGTTCCCTTCCCTATCGCCTATCGGTCTTGCGCTGACGTAAGACCAGTTGGTTCAGATGTTGGTTTGACTTCTGCTCTTGCCGCTGTCGTCCTGGTTTCCCCCGAGTCCATAAGCTTCAGCATCCCCATCACTGGCAATACGGCGGAGAACGCGACTAGCGTTTCTATCGCCATGACGAACAACCACAATGTATCGGTACAGGAGAACGTCACCTGGGCAGAGCAGACGTCGTAGAACGACGATGTTTCAACTACCGCTTGGGGCGTTGACGCAAAGGCGAACTGAACATCCTAATGACGTGGTACATGTGGGTCGGAGCGTATATTCATTCTGCGCTACAGATGGGATCACCATTCTTTACGACTGCTGTCACAGGAGACTTACTCGCAGACCCCGGAGTATCGCTATTTGCGATCACCGGGAAGACCCGTGACCTGTCGAGGCAGGAACGGTCGATTTGCTGTTCTCAGTACTCCAAGTTGCGTCCACCAAGCCACTAGTCCTGGAGACAACACAACAGACAAATTATCATCTGCCGATTCATATGAGTCTAATGGGATCTTATATGGTAACGGCTACGCGATTCTCAATACGACTACTCTTCATAATGGGACTGAAATGTACGTCAACAGATAGGTTCCCCGCTCACACATGTAGGGCAGAGCTATTCCAAAACCTCCAGGATCACGCTTTCTACGTCTCCGTCGATGACCTTTTCCCGATGGTTGAATACGTCTACTGCGCGAAAGATTTCCCTGTTGCGGTCGGCAGCGTATCCGGACAACCCGTAGTGCCGAATGATACACCGTCCAGCTCGGTGACGAACCCGATTCTGCGTAGGAGCTGATCGAAGAAATCGGAGTCGACCGCGGACGCCGGTATACCTCCAGGCAGCGCCCAGAATGCTGCGGCCGACCCCGACGCCCACGTCATCAAGTACGACGATCGGCGCGAGCCCCACTATCTCCTCCATTTCCGGTGCGGTGTCGGAAACGGTGGCTGTCAGGACTCCAGCTGGCGTTCAGAATGCTGCAGCCAGCCCACTGGCGACATTGACAAACGGTATATCGTCTAGCCGGTAAAAGTGTGTTTTGGTTTGGGTCACTCAGGTAATGACTATGACTGCAAGTTGATCGAATCGCCTTTGATCCGTTTCCTCCGGTTTCGAGAACTGCATATTTCCAAACGAGCGAACGATTGCCCGGCTAGAGCTAGTCGAATGACCCGAATCGAGTCAAGAGACCCCGCCTGTATTGCTTCTCCGTCGTTTCATCGCTGTCAGGAGATTACGAGGGTGAAGGGACGTGATTGTGGTACGAACAAAGAGGCCGAAGAATATCTCTTCCGGACATAAGGGTGACATTGACCGTACAGGTTCCCATCCGTCCGACGTTTGATCATCATGCAGTTTTCACCTGTCTCCCTTATTTCCTATCCCGCGATTCTTTGTGTTTGCGGGGAACTCCCGGCACTGATACGAAGCTGACGAGAATATAGCCAAGATATTCGCGATACCCTCCATTGTGCATTCCGACCCAAGCCTCGGCGGAACTCCAAGTTTATGGCCCTACTGGCCTACCAAGTATCTACGATGTCGATCAAAGGCAAGATCATCCTTATGAATGGGAACTATCATCGAAGTGTACTCCAGACACCGGCGAGTGCGGCTTTGTCGCGACTTCTGCGGGCGCTCGCTTTGGCTTCTGCCTTTTGGATCAGCTCCGAAATCACCATCATTCTCAATAGTCTCCTTTCACGGGCTCGTCCCGTGCAGCTCCACTCCATGCGCAAAGTATGTAGGTCCTTCATTCAAAGTGGAGCCGCCGCAAAATCACTCACTTACATTCATACTTTTTCGTTCCTATGTCAAGTGCTTCGTCGGTGCTGGATGAGTCAAGTTGACACCTGCCAGTCTGTCTTCAGGATTGACCAGACTCTCGATGAGAAGCGGACCCCTTCCTCAAAAACATCGTTCGCCACAATAACGAAAGTCCGGAATATCCGGAGAATGCTTTTGATATCTCCGATATACGGTGTTGATCAAAGGAGGTCCAAAACACGCCTGTGTCTCGGAAGGCGTCTAGCGAGGTGATATCAGGCCGTCACGGTGCTTTCGATCTTCCTCCTTATCACCCTCCTTTTCCCACAAATTTAACTTCCAGGTTCATCAGAGCTTGACAACAATTTCCTCTTCCAGGCTCAGCAGAGCTTGACACGAGGAATTGACAACATGACATCTGACAGCCGTCGCCACCAGGTAGGATCCCTTTACAAGCGGACGAGTTCACCTTCAAGGTTTTTGTTTTTTGGCACTTCATCTTCCGCTTTCCGGAGTCGGCACAAGGATACCGACGACTGTCATTATTGTTGGGGTTTGACGAGATTTGACAAAGTTCTGAACATTGAAGTCTGGGAAAAAAGTACAACGTGACTACAGCTTCTCCCGAAATGAGGAGGGCAACGCAATCCTCAAGACCTTGATCGAATGCGCGATTCGATTCTTGATGGAGAACGAGAAATCGTTTACGGTTTCGAAACACAGGTCGACAATGCTTAAGGCCATGGACGTGTTTTTTTTGCAGCGGGATTGGGCTGGAAATATACCCCAGGTGTTCGAAGGCTTACTCATCCTACGAGCGGTTGACGACGTTTGTACGAGACTCAACATTGGTCATTGTCAGACCGTCCAAACAAGTCTTTGGCCTGACGGTTCCTCCAGGTCTTCCATCGAGTGCCTTCCAGCACGGACGATACTGCCAGACTCGACAAGTATCGTCCCGTCATAGAACAAGATGGGAAGCGCAGAAATGCAACTAGACAGGGGGTCCGTCCGATAAGTGTCACTGCGTATTGAAAGGCTCAGGCGTATTGTGGGGAGTGCTTGGTACTGTGCGCACCTAAGCCCGAGAGTTTTGCACGAGCTTTGAAGACTCGGGGGGATATTCAGTCATCCGCTTAGCGGACACTTCCCGTTTGGAACAGAACTTTTGATATCCTGTGATAGATGTCGTTTCATGCTATGACACTGGGTCATGATCTACAATGCTATGTACAACAGCATACCTCCTGCGTTGTCCTTGAACTGTAGCACGGAGTTCTCGCCTAGCCGAAGGCTGCTAGCGGTCCGCCCCATGACCTCCCCCCTTCTCTTGCCACCTTCTCTGCAATGATCTTGCCTGACAGATATCGCAGCTCCTTCGTCATCCCATCCAATGCTTGATATCGTTTCGAGGCAGTCACATTACTGCAAGCAGTCAGCGGTGATCAGAGGAGCCAAGGTCCAACTTGCAATCTATCCAGGACAAGCAGTCCGTTCACCTGGTCGATCTTCCCCTTTATCCGGTCGTCCAAAATGAGGGAAACTACCAGAGCCTCGGCCTCTGGACGGAAAACATTTAGGGTCTACCAGAAGCATCAGTGGCTATACGGTTGTACAGATACACCTTACCTTAGCTAAGAAGTTTAGCTCCATTCGGGTATACGGCTTGATGATGTCGATTATGTATTGAGTACGGAGAGAGCGGAGTAAGTCGTCGATGAAGTATTGGATGAAGAGATCATTGGTGATGGTAGCTCGATTTGCTATGACAAAAACTACTCAGATCCGCTGGTTTTGTCGTAACGCTTGGCAGACCTTTCAGGATACGCTCTGCCATCTGGACATCCCTCATCTGATATGCGGAAACTAGGCTTGTCATCGCGGTGATCTGTGGATCGTTCTTGTACCTGCGCGGTGCACTTCCGTCAGCGTCGGACAAGTCGCCCTCAGTTCGACGCACGGCTTAGTCTCCTGCGAGTCAAATGGGTTGATCTCGCTCCCCATGAGCATATATGTGAGTACGAGGTATTTGAGCACTTGAATCCGTTGAGGTGATCCGGATTCGTCGTATTGTCGGAATGATTCGAAGAGATCGGTCGAAGCTTTCTCCCATGCCTCTGTGGAAGAAGCAGAGTCAGCTCCGAAGTCACCCTTCAGCCTTTGGGTAGAGACTGTTGGGCACGCGCCGAGTTCTGCTCACTTTCCATCATCCACATCTTCCCGCCGCACTCGCGAATCACACCCATTATACGGGGATGGGGAATAGCATTCTTGACTTGCATCGAGGCGCCGTAGATCTCCTATTATCCATGATAAGCGAGATCAAGGCCTATAAATGCAAGCCTCACCTTGAGCTTCCTCGTCTCCTTCAGCTCGCTATACATTTGGATCTCTATAGCATACAGCTCCAGCACTGTATGCGAGCTGATTAGCGTTCTGCAGATACGCGTAGGAAGAACATACGTAAAGACCCCTTCGTTTGGTCCTCCGATGAGCTCATGCCGGGTGCAGGTGCACAAGTGGTGTGTAGTGATCTCAGAATCTATATTTGGGCGATCAGTATGGGGAAACCTGTTCTCTAAAGGCTTCACTCGAAAGACGTAATCAACTCACCGGTTGTAACCGAGTATACTCCTTCCTGTCAAGCCACAACTTCCCCAGCTTGAGATTCGACTTCGTCGACAATCGCTAGGGGACGAAACGTCGGCGACTGAGCATGTCCGAGCGAAGGACGACTGACCTCATTCTTCGCTTCCTCACACGCTATCCGGGTTGCCTCGTAGAATTCCTCGAGGGTGTCAAGCGAGACTTTTGGTGAAAGATTGGCATGCTGAGATCACTCAGTCTAAGAGATCGAAGCTGAGCCTTCTATCGCCCCACCTTTCCTTCTCCGCCGACATAGTCAAGGATATTATTGATCGACTTCTCCGCGTAGTTCCTCGTCACATGGCTCTGCATGAAGGGTCAGAACGGTGCAATACCGACGTGGAAGCAGGTTCAGAACCCAGCTGATGAGGTCGAGGAGGTACCGACCTTCGTATAGCTCAATAATTCCCGGTAGGTCTCCAGCGCCCTCTCCGCACGGTGCAGGTGAAGGTAATTCATCTTCGTCATCTGCTTCAACGCCTTGAAGCCCCTATGTCATTAAAATATCAGTATTGCCGCTTCAGAGCACACGCTCGAGTGTGCGAGCTAGACAGAGACTAACCATTCCCCCTTCTCCGGCTGATCATTTACTATCGCCCTGAACGCCTTCAACGCTACATCCGCATCATCCTCCTTCAAAGCTGAAGAAGCTGATCAGAGGAGACCGAGCAAAACAGCTTTGGCTACTTACATTTCGCCTTGTAGTACTGATTCTCGACATCTCCTGTCTCATCCGCCATCCCAGCTTCTTCGTCATCATCGTAATCAAAGTCATACTCCTGTTTGGGGCTTCAGTCGATACGTTCGTAGGATGAGATCGAGGATGACCGACCTCATCATCCGCCGCATCCTACAAGGTGCGCTCGCTGTTAGCATCGCTAGGTTCTCCGGGATTCAAGGGGAGATCAGGAGGCCTGTCGATGGTATGATTCTAACGGAAGGAAGTGATGGGAAGCTCACCTCCATCATAAACTCCTCATCGGACATTGATGACTGTTTTGAGTAAAGATTCCCCCCTATCAAGGCCGGAAAGAGGTCTGGTAGTCTTAACGAGCAGACAGCTAAAGTATAATCTCGCAAAAGGAGATCGCTGTAGGTAGAGAGACAGGGATATCGCTTGGGTACGACTTGCCTCCACGTTTCGCGGCCCTAGGGCATGGAATGCTCGCTGCGCCTATTTAGCACGTTTGGGCTTCTTCGTTTCCGTGCCTAAGTGCCATTTTCTGGACGATTCACTTCCGTGCATTTGACTCACCCAGCGGGAGTACACCGACAAAGAACTTGACGAGGAAGGGGAAAAGGTGCAAACTTCACATAATGAGGGCCCAACGAAGACAGGCTGAGGCTTATATCTTCATTCATCTCGTACGACATGTGTAAGTGACTGAATTCGTAGAGCCTCCACTTTGGAGGAAGGACCTAATGTACATACTTCGCGCATGGAGTGGATGTTGTGTTGCATGGGGGAGCTTGATCGACGAGCTTGATCGACGAGCCCCGTGAGAGGAGACTCATGAGTGCGACAAATGCGGATCCCCTTTGAGAATGGAAGATCAGGTTAATGTGCTTTGTTTGACCGAATCAAAGACGAAGTGTGGGACGCAAGAGGATGAAACTTTTGTTCCTGAATATCGGAACGAGGAAATTTCGGTGTCCCCTCGATCTTTCCTACTCTGGGGCGAGACTTTTGCGTCGAGCCCTTCATTGTGCTTGATCAGCATGAGCACGAGGAAGATTTGAGCAGGATCTACCGCTCGACAAAAAGATGGTGTTCGAAGCAACTGTGACCGCTCCTGTCAATATCGCTTGTATCAAGTCAGTTGCCGGTCCTCATCGTCGAGCCTCTATTGATATCTCTCTTAGGTATTGGGGCAAACGAGATACCGCTCTCATCCTACCCACGAATTCTTCCCTCTCCATCACACTCGATCAGGATCATCTCCGCTCAACTACGACTTCACGATGTGATCCCTCTTTCGAAGGATCAGATAGATTATGGCTCAACGGGAAGGAGGAGACTATCAAGCAGGGAGGGAGGACATGGGTCTGTATCCGAGCATTGAAGAAGTGGAGAGCGGAGATGGAGGAGAACAATCTCAATTTACCAAAAGTGAGCCTTCCCTACTGCTCCCTGTGTAATCGTCAGGTTCACGAGATTGACGAGCTAGAGTAGCTATCCCTACACACCCTCCGAATAGCATCACATAACAACTTCCCTACCTCCGCCGGACTCGCTTCCTCCGCATCCGGCCTAGCAGCTCTCGTCTCCTCCGTAGCAGCACTCTACTCCCTCCCTCAAAGTCCTTCCCAGCTCTCCCTCATAGCACGGCAAGGATCCGGATCAGCCTGTCGATCCCTCTTCGGCGGGTTTGTAGCTTGGCGAGAAGGTTCCTCACCCAATGGTTCGGATTCCCTGGCAGGAGAAGTGGCTCCGAGAGATCATTGGCCAGAAATGCACGCTCTCATCTGTGTTGTATCGGATGCTAAGAAGGGAACGAGCTCGACTTCGGGGATGCAGAGGACCGTCGAGACTAGTATCCTCTTCCAACATCGTCTGACGATCGTTCCGGGGCGGATGAGGGTCATCGAAAAGGCGATCAAGGAGAGGGATTTCGATGAATTCGCAAAAGTGACGGTGGCGGATTCGAATCAATTCCATGCTGTTTGTCTGGATACTTCACCACCCATCTTTTACCTCAATGATGTCAGTCGATCAATCATCCAATTGATCGAGGAGATCAATCGAGCGTCATTAGCGGATGGAGGGGGCTACATCGCGGCATACACTTTCGATGCGGGACCGAATGCAGTCATCTATGCTTTAGAGAGGAACATGCCGACTATCATAGCCGGTATCAACTGGTTCTTCCCTACCGATGAGCCTTTTTCCGACCCGTTTGAGATGACGAAGAAGGAGGTGAGCATGCCGAAGGGATTTGAGGCGGGTATGATGCGTTCTGGGGGTTGGGAAAAAGGTGCGGTGAAGAGTTTGATCCATACGAGGGTTGGTGATGGGCCAAGGCGGTTGGAAGTAGAGGCTAGCCTTTTGGGCGAGGATGGGATGCCGAGACATGTTACGTAGCATGATATGGTATGGTATAGAATAACAATTATCAGGATCGGGCAGAGACTCGTTGAGAGGTGTGGAGTAAAGCCCCGCTGACATGAGGAACGAACTTCCTCCCCTTCGTCGCCATCTTCGCTCGCTCGATCTTGTTGCGCAGAGCAGCCCCGGTCCACTGGTTGACGACTGTATAGCTGCTCAGCGTCTGAATAGGCGGATCGAGGGTCTGCTTGCCGGTCTTGGCCGAAGAGAGACCAGGCGAGGTAGCATTATCACTCGACGTCAAAGCATTTTACTTATCTTTTTCCTCACCTCTGTCAGACAAAGGATGGTAAAAGTATTAGGTACGTAAGTGATCATCTTGTTGATTGTTGTACATGGGAGAGTGAAAAGAAAGGGAGATAGAGCCGGCTACGTCTGCCTTTTGTATGCATAGTAGTCATCGCCATAGTGCTTCAAGAAGGCTCATCCTTTCATCAGTAACGACGAGACGCGCAAGAGCGTGTGATGACGTTTGGTGATCTCCTCGCTTATCTGATGAAGGGATGTATGAGTGCCGTCAAGACATGTGGGTATGTAATTAATTCCACAGATCCCGTATACCGGGCCGGCCGGACCTTAAGCGCATCACCGAAGCACATGTCATGGGAGTGTCTTGATATCATCAGTGGACGACGAGCTCATTGAAATCAGGCATAAAAGGAACTTTGGGGGATAGAGTGTTTGATCGGCCGGAAGCATTCTGCATTGCCCGATAAAGGATAAATCAATTCCACCCAATTCCACCTCAAGAAGGGTCAATCCGAACGCACAGGAACCATCCCAAAGGACCCCCCTCGAAAAACACCATCACCCACCGACGTCATCACTTTCTGAAACATCCGCTCAACCCCATGATGAGATGACGTACCCCCTGTCCAGTCAACTCTACTGGAAGCTCTGAACGCGTTTTGTTTTTTCTTCCATGACTGATTCTTCCAGACATTATTCAGTTTCGTCTTTCTGCTCTTCCACATCTCGCTAAGGTTTATTGAAAACTTCATAAGAATAGCCGTCAAGATGTCTGACGACCAAAAGGAGAATCGCATGCTTGGAGGCTACAAGGCGTCAGTGATCTTTCCCTTCCGACCCTTCATAACGGTGACTGATGTTAGGTTTTCGGAATCAGAACCTTGCACAACCCTAATGTGAGTAGCCGATCGAAAGCGTACATTCTCTCTCCTCTCATCGAGACATCGATCCTGAGCAGCAGAGGGTGGTCTCCATCAGTTGACGCTCGCGCACAGACCTCTGGTGAAGCGAAGGAGCACGCCGCCGAGGTAGGTCTTCTGGTTCCTTCTCTTCCACGGCTTGAGCTCGCTAAGACACTCAGCTCCTCACAGCCCACGGAGTCCAGGTCGACAAGTCGAACCTCCCCACCTCGCACGAAGGCCACAACCACCACCATCACGGGCACGAACATCACGTCACTCACGAGGGTTCTGGTCACCACGAGGCGATCCCGGACAAGGAGGAAGGAAGGGACAAGCATGATAATAGGGTGCTTGGGGGATACAAAGCGTGAGTGGATCATTTTGACTTCGAACGAGAAGAAGCTGAAGTTCGGTGAGATAGGACGTTGAACAACCCGAATACTTCCGAGGAAGCGAAGGACCGAGCTGCGGAGGTTCTCACGGAGCACGGCGTGAAGTTCTAAGTCTCCAGACTGGCACTAGGCGAGAGCGAGGGATGATGAGATATACCATGACGCGCGATGGTTTATGAGGTATACAACGACGTCGGGTCTCGCATAACATGTCCCACAAATGCCGAACATCCCGTTGCCGGCTTTGTCGAAACTAAATACGTCGGCTTAATCAGCTCCCGTCACCTCTCGATTACCAGGTTGTGATTCCAGCAGAGCACACGCGTTCCCGTTCCTGAGTGTTCGGCCTCTGATTATAAATTGGGATCTCGGTCATGAGGGACTTTCGACTACATCTCCTTTCTGCATACATTCTCCTTTGTTTGCTTTCACACCCTCTCAACACCTATGCTCGCAAAGGATGTACTAAGCCTTCAGTGAAGCTTAGCCCGCAAGCTCAAAGCTTAACGACATCATCCCCTTCGGCCATACATCTGCCCCCGGGTCCAGCAACATTAGGAGCGAATCGCAAACAGTATGGGCGCTTTTGATGGCTTACGGGGAGACCAAATTGCACAAGGATGTGAGTGCATCGAGCTGCTTAGTCTTGTAACCCATTTTTGTATCGCGTGACTCTGGTCAATCTCTACAACAGCACATGGCCCCTTCAACACCCCAGCGTGTCCTGCTCTTCGGCGAGCTATTCTCCCCTTGTTCGACTTTATGCTCTTATCTCCCCCTCCCCATGTGCTGTCTTGTTGCCCGCCATAACTTGGCCCTAACCCGTGCTGACTTCCTCAGATTGGGGCATCCACACCGCCACCATCGACTGGTGCGAGACAAACTACACCCACAGCATCTACATCGCCGAATTCGTAAACACCCTCACAAACATCCCCGTCGTTTTTCTCGGTCTATACGGAGCGATTGTCACCGTCTTCAACGGCGTCCCCTTCCGGTATGCTTTGTGTTATCTCGGGTTGAGCTTGATTGGGGTCGGGAGTACGGGATTTCATGCGAGTCTGAGGTGGGAATGGCAGTTGATGGATGAGTTGCCCATGGTAGGTTGTTTTGCACCAACAGAAAGGATAAGCTGATGAGACTGGGTGTATTTAGATATACGTGGTCTCGTACTGCACGTACCTCTGCTTTGATACGCTGCCATCGTTCAAGCCGAGGTTCGGGACTTTGGGCGTAGCCCTTCTCGCCTCCTGGTGCTTTTTCGTCACTCTCTCCTAGTAAATCTCTCGTCTTTCCCTTGTGCTCTCCTTCATCAGTACCCCTAGCCATTTCAAGCATCCTGCCCCGCTTGTCTCTTGTAGTGCTGACCCCTCACCCAGCCTCTACCTTCCCAACCCAATATACCACCAAATAGCCTTCGCCATCATCCTCATATCCGGTATCATCCGCAACATCATCCTCATGCGGCGCTATCCCCCAAATCACCCAGCTATCTCGCATGTTACGAAGGCGATGGCGTGGGGCGTCGCGATTTTCGCCGCGGGGTTTGGGCTCTGGAATATAGACAACGTGTTCTGCTCGCATTTAAGGGAGGTGAGGGAGTATATCGGGTGGTTAGGATTCCTGCTAGAGGGTGAGTGGGCATCACTGTACCTCGTAAGGAAATACTGACGCACTGTGGAAAGGCCATGGATTCTGGCACCTGATGACTGGATACGGCTCCTTCCTCATCTTCACCGCCGCCATCTGTATGTCCCTCTTTCTCTCTCCTTCTTGGTCCAAATCTGACCTGGTCACAGATCTCAATCTCTCGGTCAAGGTTGCTCCAGAGGCATACACCTTTGACGATCAGTCATGGTTCCCCCTCGTCCAAGCTGTCATCCCGCCGAATCTGTCGAATGGGAACGGCGGCCATTCGCTATCGAATGGTCATGCGATAAGCCGGGATTACAAATGATGAATGGGCATGGAAAGAAGCTTTGCTGAATGTGATCGGCAATGCGCGGATGTGAAGATGTAGGAAGGCGGTCACATGGGGGTTGAGGCCGCAATATGGCCGTTGGATCTAAGGCGTAGACACAAATTTATCCCAATGTACTATCATAATTTTAGTTAAGAAAGGTGTTCATTTCAATCCACTGTGCGGTCTCCAAGAGGTTTGCAGAGCGATATATCCATCATGAGGTGGTCGCAGACGGATGGGCGCAAGTCAAATACACGTGACCTGAACTAACGAGGTTGACTTTAAGGAACGGGTTGAGTGAGACGTCTCTCGTTAGGCACGCAATAAGGCCTGAGTTATCAGGCCTAGCCTTTGACACTTTTGCTTGTTCCTGTTGCTCGTTCGCGTAAAATCAGCAAGCGGGCGGTCTTCTGCTCATCCGTCCCCATTAGTCGGCGTCGAGCAGCTACAGAAACGACATATTCACTCTTTTCTTTGGGTCGTTCACAGTTTCGCTTAAGGATTTCGGGCGTATAAGCTGTATAGCGAGAACAAACTAACTTAGCTCACTCACCAATCTCACTGGGTTACTCTCTGCCCCTTTCGAAGATCATGAGCCAATAGTCGTCTCAAGGGCCTTTCACAATGTCATCTGCACCTTCAGTACGTCCCTAGACTCGCGGCCGCACCTTGACCTGGGACTGATGTATCCCTCTCTCAGCCACTCACGCGGATTGAGGGTCATTACCGCGTAAGTATCTCATTCTTCATGCATATGTAAGAGCTCATGTAAGGCATGTAGAGAGCTTTGACAAAGCGATGGTTTGAGCTCAACACCCGAGCTCTTATCTACACCAGCGCGGTGACTTCGCTTGCAGTCCTGATCCTCACTTGTGAGCGCGTAACAGTAGACTTTTGGGTTAAGCTGACTTTTGCGCCCACAGCAAGATTCAAGGCGTTCCTCCTTGCCTTCCCAGCCAGCGCTCTCGCATATCCACTGACCGCCTATCCTATCCTAGCAGCTAGACGGTCATTCATAACCTGTACGCCAAGCTTCTCATTGTTTGGATGGGACTGAACTTTAGCAGCTCCACCTGTACTCTCCCCTAAGACATCTCTTCTGAACACTCTTCTCTCCTTCATCACCTCTCCCCGCATCCTGCAGCTTTTCGCGTCATACGTATCATTCGGTGCATCTTTCGCTACCGTCTACTGCTTTCTGACATCATGGGGGGAGCCAAGTCGAGAGTTCGGTCTTTGGTTCTCAACGCCGTAAGTTCGCAGAAAGTTACGCCTAACGGGACTGATTTAGTTGCAGTCGACATCCTTGGCACCTGAACGAGCGATTTATCTTCCTCGTACTGGGTAACTCGCTTCTCTTCCTCTTCCTGGGCCTACGGGATGTGGTGAACAACCAGACTGGCCCGACTTGGCCTCGGAAAAAGGTAATCTTCTGACTCACCGTCCTGAAGTGAAACTCGCTGAGCAACATGTGTCAGACCCCGCTCTGGATACGGGCTCGAGAATCGATCATTTCTAACATCAATCGTACCCTGTCAATCAATATGACCTGGTGCATCGCCTATAGCTTTGTCTACTTCGCTTTGCGAAGATCGGTTTGGCGGATCATGCTCGTCCACTTTGGCGGTATTTTGCGGTACAACGCCTTCGCTTCAGCTGTGAAAGTCTTGCTGATGAAGAACAGACCGTTCATCCTCAACTTCCTCAGACCCTCACGGAATACCATCACTTGGTCGCTCATCCCGCACGTCTTGTTTTTGGAAATCACATCGGTCGCAGTCATGCGAATACCCACTGCAGTCATCAACGCTTACCTGACGAATGTGAGACGAACCTTCTCACATGTATTCATGCTTCGCTGACCTGCTCGTAGCCTCTCAGCTTCGACCCTTTCATGCGGAAAAGCACCGTGTCTCCGAACCGATACCTTCTCGCTGCGCTCCAGTCTCAGAATCCCTATCATCTGGTGATTCTCTTGTCTGGCCCTCCTCACTCTCGACTGACATTTTGATAATCTAGCACTTTACGTTCATGGAGCTTCTCCGCATCCTGCACGATCCCGTTCGCAGGAAAGCCATCTTTAGCGATATTTCCAAGACCCCTCCTCTCACCCACGAACTCTGGCAGGAGCTCCTACTTTATCTCGGCCGGGCGAACTTCAACATCGTTACTCGAGGAGGCTCTCGCCCTCTCTCCACTTCCTCCGCCCCCAGAGCTGCTCCCGCTCCCGATCCACGTGCGATACCTATCAAACAGGGTGATATCTTTCGACCTGTTGTGAAGAAACCTTCATCGTTCGGCTTGTCCCTCCTCGATGGTCCTGTCCGAACGGCTGTCCCTTCCGAACCTGTCTTGCGAATCAATCACAAAGCACAAGAGGTCGAGATCAAAGCAGTTGGGCAGGCGAAGCAGATCCAGGGGGAAGTCACGAAGCGGATAGAGGCGAATCCGACAGGACATCAGGTGCTTGGAGAAGCGGAAGGATGGTTGGACGCTATCTATGGCTGGATGGGGATAGAATGGGCCAGACGGAACGTCGAGCGGGCCTTGCCGGATCAGGGTGTCATCCGGCTCCTTATCGAAGGTACGTGTTCCCGCATATGATGCAGTCTAAGCGCTTATCCGGGTATCTGACCAGTATTTGCGACATTAGCGGTAGCGTCGACCGAGGAAGACACCTACGGTCATGTTCAGCAGGTCCTCCCGGCGACATTCGAGGCGATCATACGTTTCCGATCGACTGTAGCTTCGCTAGAAAGTGAGCTAGTCGTGCAGTCCGTATTGCTAGGACGGGGACAAGCGGTCGCCGCGGGAGAGGTGAAGCGGTTACTAGGTCCTCCTCAGACAGGTGCGATCGGCTCTGTAACCTTCATTAGGGTTTCTGCTGATGTTTTCTAGCTTGTGAGACTGGCATCAGGCGGATAGCGGAGAAGTTTGGCAAGAGCCTGGCTGCGTTTCGCTTTCCGCCTTCTATAGCTTCTGTCCTGACAGACATATGCCGGCCTCCGCCTGAGCGAAAGGAGGAGGAGCCGGCACAGGGACAATGAAGATGCATGGTATCGTAATCCGGTAGCCACGAAATTCCTTCTGAAATGACGCCTTGACGCTGGATGCATGCGATCAAGCAAAGCCTTACGGGGACTAAACGCAGCTATCTCCAGACAGGGTGTTCGTGGGAAAGTGGAGGTTCGACGCGTTTGTTTCCGTGAGATGTTTCAGATTCAGGCTGGAGGAATTCGTTGCTTGAGCTCGGACTTACATGTAGATCATCGCCAATTTTAGCGCTAGCACAAGATTCTCTTTCACCTTCTTGAGCTGGGTGACTCGACTGCATATTTGATCAGACTCTCACTCTCAGCGACACTATGCACCATGGCAGCCGTCGCCCTATCCAACTACCAACTAGGCGACCTTCTCGGACGAGGAGCGAGCGGATCCGTCTATCGTGCCCTCAACTTCCTCACAGGAGAAACAGTAGCCATCAAATCCATATCCCTCCTAACACTCTCCCCAAACTCCTTACCAGACATAATGTCCGAGATCGACCTGCTGAAAAACCTCAATCATCCGAATATAGTCAAATACAAAGGTTTCGCTCGGGACCAAGAGAATCTCTGGATCGTATTGGAGTACTGCGAGAATGGTTCCCTCCAGACTATCTTGAAGAAGTTTGGGAAATTCCCGGAATCGCTCGTTGCGGTTTATGTGTCGCAAGTATTGGAAGGGTTGATATATCTCCACGAGCAGGGTGTTATCCATCGAGATATAAAGGGTGCGAATATTCTCACCAACAAGGATGGTTCGGTGAAACTCGCGGATTTCGGGGTGAGCTCGAGTTCTACAGGACCGACATCGACACTGGAAGGAGGAGGGGAGGGGAATAGAAATGATAAGGAAGTTGTTGGATCGCCTTATTGGATGGCTCCGGAGGTTATCGAACAGAGTGGGGCTAGTACGGCGAGTGATATCTGGAGTGTTGGATGTGTTGTGGTGGAGTTGCTGGAAGGGAGACCGCCTTATGGGGATTTGGCGCCGATGCAGGCGCTCTGGAGGATCGTTCAGGATGAGTCGATGAGGGTTCCGGACGGAGCGAGTCCGGCGAGTCCTTCTTCCCTCAGGCCGCACCAGACCTGTACTGTGTTCTATGCTGAGGCCAGGAAAAAAGATGGTCAAAGATTTCCTTTATCACTGCTTTCAGAAAGACCACAACCTCCGAGTCACCGCCAAGAAGCTTCTTCGACATCCTTGGATGCTCTCCGCACGAAAGAACCCAGCTCCTGTATCTCCGACCTGGTCGAAAGCCCCACCTCCATCGCCTAGAAAAGTCTCGGAACGACCCAGCGGGATAAGAGCGCCGACACCTACTGCTTCGACTAGTAAGGTAACGGTACAAGCGTCTCAAGGAGTGATCAGGGAGAAGAAACCGATAACGGTGTATGATGAAGCCGTCCAGAGGGTTCAAGCGTGGAATGAAGCGCTAAATGGTGAGAACCAAGTGCTTCGTAGACATGGCGACTACTGATACCCATTTAGCTGCTCCAACAGCTCTTGGCATCGTGAGACGCTCCGAGCCGTCTCAACGTGCGCAGCCTCGGGAGCCTTCTGTTGGCGCTGGGGTGTCATCTAGCTCATCGACTGACTCGCTTGCCGCCCAGCCTGCTTCTTCGGCCAACCCATTACCAGCCCACGGTCCTGGCGGGCTGTTGTCAAAGAACAACCACGTCAGCGATGTGCTCAGTCGGGCAAGAGAGAAGACGGGAGAAACCTGGGATGATGATTTTGCCGCTGACATTACACTGTCGAGATTTGGTCGTGAGTCACGCTTCAATCGCCCTCCAAGATAGCACAGCGTTGACAAGAAACAGATCACAAGGAGATCTCGGAGGATCCAGACCAGAAGACGCTCCGACTTATGAAGTCTCCTTCTCCCGTTACTAAACCCCTTCCAGATGTAGGAGCCTCCCGCGCAGTATCGGACTCATACGTTGAGGATTATTCGGATATCGGCATCGATGAGGACGAGACGGGTCTGGCGAGTAAGCTGGCACATTTGAAGGTGATATCAACGCTCGTCCTTTCAGGAGTACCACTGATATACCGCAGCTCAAAAACAAGGGCAGACGAGGCATCATGCACCCTGATGATCTGCGTAAGGTTAAGTCCATCGCTCCTCCGCCTCCTCCTCAACGCAGCCTGTCAACTCCCAGCAGACCCTTGTCAACGATCATGTCGAAGCCTTCTTCGTCCTCGCCTGGTCTACGCCTGCCTCAAAGCCCTAGACTAATGAGGACGTCTCCGCCTGGAGTTCGGCTGAATTCCATGATCGCGAAGACCGTAATGTCGGAGAGTCAGCTGGAGTTGCACAAGTTCTCCGAGGCGGACGAAGAGGATTTCTCCGATATGTTCGAGGGGCACGACCAAAAGGAAACGCTTGGTCGGCTCATTATACGCCGGCACAGAGCTCTTTGCGCATAAGCTAATGGGCATCCCAGGCGCACAATCGACCAAGAGTCTGCAGCTCACTCGACGATCAAGCAAGTCTTGGCTGGGCGATGACGAAGGAGACTCATATGACCCTTTCGTCGACATTGGAGATGACTTCAGCGGAGACGCCGATGATCTACAAGCGAATCTCATACGGGACAAGCGGGCTACACTCTTCGCGAATATCAATAGGATCATCGATCTCCTGCAGCCAAGCACACCATCTGCCATTCTCATAGCTGCTTGTGACGAGCTGGTAGGTTTGACGGAAGAAAGGCTTATACTTCCGCTCACTCGAGGATGTGAACAGTTGGGTATGCTGGAATCGACGTCGGATATGGGTCTTGACAGTCATTTCGTTACTTCCCACGGAATGCTAGCGTAGGTTGCCACCAGGCGACCGATCTGGGCTGAACCCACTCCCAGGATCCTGGAAGTGATGGAGTCGAGATTAGGCCGAGACGTAGCCGTTCGTCTACTTAAAATTGTCAATACTGTCAGCAACTCCTCAACGTTCTGTAAGTGTCAGCTGAGTCAAATCATCTAGATTATCAGCAACAACGTCGAAGCTCTGGAATCCTTTTGTCTCGTTGGCGGGATCCCTGTGATCACTGTGAGTATCAGTACGATGCTAGCGGTGTGATGCTGACATCACTACAGCCTTATACGTCCAGGAAGCACTCGCTGGAAACACGCTTGGAAGCGTCGACATTCGTTCATCACCTGACAAGATCTGCATTGACTCTGCAGATGTTCATCTCGTATGTCGCTTCTTACAGCAATAATGCCCTGCTGAACCGTTTAGCTGCCGAGGCCTGCAGGTACTTGTGGAGCTTCTCGACGAGGACTATTCGGTCAATAAGACGCTGGTGCTTTCGTCGCTGGAAGGCATAGGCAGCGTGTTCGACCTACAAGTTGGAACTCTTATGGTCTGTGCAAAAGCATGGCTCATGTCTGACAGTCCCCGACACCCCGTAATGACTTCTGCCGCATGTTCATCCGTGAAGGCATTCTCGATCCGCTATCAACAGCAATACTGGCGATACTCAAAGACACATCCAACGCGGATGAGACGCCGAGTACGCGCGCTATCAACCTACTCTTAATATTTTGCCAGGTCGCTCAAGCGGATGTGAGGGTGCGCGAGGCGTTCTGTGTGCGAAGTATCATCATCCGTATATTTGTTCTCCAGAACGCAATCGAACTTAGCTGATGGTTATTCAGGATTACTGAAAGCATGCGAAACGCTCCCCCGCAAGCTGCTGGTTATAGCCATCAAAGCAATCAAACACCTAGCGACCTCGCCTCAGCTCATCGAAGTCCTGCAAAACTCAAGTGGACTGGAGTTCCTGGTCTCCCTTCTGGCCAAGAATATCAAGGGATCTCACTCGAATGTTTGTTGATTTTACTTCCGATCGGAAAGTCCGATCGCTGATGACATCTCAGGAGATTTGCTCGCATATCTTCCAGACGATCTACAGCATGACTCGGCTCTCTAAATCTCGACAGGAGGAAGCGGCTAGCTCGGGTGTCATCCCGCTACTCAAGAGGGTCATACAGTATAAATCGCCCTTGAAGCAGTTCGCATTACCGATCCTGTGCGACTTAGCGAACGCAGGGAAGGTATCGAGGAGACTCTTGTGGCAGAATGAGGGCATGAAGTGTAAGCCCGACATCGACCTCATCGAGACTGGCTGATGTGGCGCAGTATACCTGGACTTGCTGGATGACCCTTACTGGAGGGTCAGCGCGCTCGATGCCATGCTGGTCTGGTAAGTCCGCCTACAGTTGAAGAGACTTCAGCTGAGCTGATGAATAATGCACAGGATGCAGGATGAGACCGCGAGAGTGGAGGATGTACTCCTCGAGGAGCCAGCTTCCAAAAGCCTGGTGAAAGCCTTCGTTCAAGCTTCGGGCGCTTCATTCGAAGGTGTCCTCGATCCGTGAGTCTCCTCTCCCTAAGAGGGAGTACTTATACTTGATCTGATCTTATTAAGTCTACTCAAGATCCTTCGTCTCTCTACAAGCGTGACTGCCTCGATATCAACGACACCCTTCTTCCGACGACTCGCCGAAGCCCTTGATCGTCAAGCTAAGGCTGTGGTCAAGCTAAACCTCCTTCGACTTACTCGTGTCATTTGCGATACTCATCCTGAACGAGCTACTCTTGTCTCCCGGTTCGATTTGGCAAGCATTGTCGATAAGCTTGCAAAGCAGGATGAGGCAGTGCTTGTGAGGGAGTTGGCGAAGGAAATCTATCCGACTTTGCTGGTAGGCGGTGATGCGCAGACAGAAACCGAAGTGACAAGTGCGACGCTTGGGGCGGTGCCGAAGAGAGTGTTGAGTGCGGTGAAGAAGACGACGAGCGAGAGCCGTTTTGTCGGTATGAGGGAGAAGACGTCGTCCAGTGATGCCAAGGAGGAGAGAGAGAAGCAGATGGCTAGGAGCATCGTGACACCGGTGAAAGGGGAAGAAAACAAACAAAAGCGGAAGATCCCGAGAAGTCAGCTGAGGTGACTGCTTTCGCTTTCTTGATTGAGTCCGCCCTGATGAAAAACAGGGATGTGCAGTGGCAGACCGACGAGAATGGACGTCTCACAACAGTCCGTACACCGTCGAAGTGATCCGGATAAGTACGGCGACCGGCCGAGTGATACCCAGCACTCCATCATTCCTAAATGTATCATACTTGCAAACCCCTATAACATGCATGGTATTGTGAGTGCTTGGGATAATGCACTGCAATGTGATGCGAGATGTAATGGCACTGTGTGCGTCCGGCTCCGACTCAAACGTTCAGCGAGATCTCCACGGCGGCCCCAGCGAGGCGTCTCCTCCGTCACGGCTTCCAGCTACCGTTCTTCCCTCCCGTCAACTCGTCACCACTTCACCAGCAAACTATCCAGCTCGATGGGTCATGGCCGCCTAATCAAGGATGGAGATCGATACACATCGGCTTCCTGCAGCGATCTGAGAAGAGACTCGATTTTCGCCTGGGTCCTTATATCAGTTTTTCGGCGGAAGGGTAATCCAATCGGCTCCGGTATGTTGGGTAGGATTGCGCAGGTCATCGTATCGAATGTATTCGGTCTCCGGCTTGATTGTCTTGACCGATTCGAGCTACCCGCCCGGCCCCAAGGGACTTGAGGCCAGTTCTTAACCACATTCTGGTCATTCGACGGTGTGTTTCCAGCCTAAGGCTTCGGCTCCGCTTTATCCCTCCCTCGACCCCGCCGTTTCTTCCTCATCTTAAGCTCCCGCTTCTCTATCCAATCCAGTTCCCCATCAGGCGGATCGCCGATAAGATCCATGATCCGCTTCATCTCCAAGTAGCGATCCGGTCGATCAGGATACACATCATGCTGTCCGGCTCCCGGGACATTGGCAGGTCGTAGCTCGCTATCCCTCTCCAACATCTCATTCGCCATTGTGAAGGCTGTCATGTCATCCGTGGTCGCGGTTTTCCGCGTGATCTTTCGGTAGAGTCGAACGCGGATCTTACGGACAAGTCGACGGAATGCGAAGTTGAGCTTTTCGCCGTTGGATCGGATGAGATTCAGGGCGGCGGAAGAGTCATCAAACCAGGAGAGGGCAGTGGCGGCGACGACGACAGCAGGTTCGTCGAGATGCTTATTCAAAGCGGGTAAATCGGACATGACGACTTCGACGGCTGCTTTGAACATCCCGTTGCTTTGGAACGCCTTGATCATCGCCGTAACAGCTATGATATCCAGTCCTTCTCCTTGACTGTTCGTCCCTAGACGCCGAATCGATTCGTATGCATGCTCAGCACGGGACATCTGGCCGACTGCTGCCCAGCCGTTGAGCAAGACCATGAGCATGGCTCGTGTCACGGGTACATCGGTCTCTCGAGCGAGATCAACAACGTCCTCAGCCTCTGCCATCGAACCCGCGGTGGCATATCCTTGCATCAAAGCGAGGATATGACGGCGTCCAGGCCGGTAACCTCGCTTGATAAGGTCGTTCCAGACTAGTCGAGCTGAAGGGATACCGTTGATCGTGCCTCCAGTCATGGCTTCAAACCGAAGGCGATTGGCGAGGCTCCGAGGACCGCTCTGAAAGCCTCGTTTGCGCAAGGACTGGATGATATCGTGGATAGCTTCATCGAAGAAACCGATTGGGATCAATCCGGCAGTAGGGTCCGTCGTCTCGACACCGATGGACATCCCGAGCTCAACGTCCTTGGTCGATTTTCCGGCGCGCTTGACGGCCTCAGCCATGATCGCGTCGAGTTGACCGATCGTAGGTCGGAGATCAGGCATTCGATCCAACAATCCCTTCAGAAGCTTGGCTAGACCGCTCGGCTTGGCCTCGAGTCGTTCTTGAGCAAAGACGATGATGTACTCAAGTGTCTGATCGTCGGGTTTGACACCAGACTCTCGCATCAACTCGGCAGTTCGCATCAGGCCATCGGCGCCGTGTTCTTCAGCCATACCTTGGAGAAGCGCGTTGCACGTGAAGATGCTAGGCTTCGAGGCGTAGGGTGGCATTCGCCATTCGCAATTCGAGACCACTCCAGACATAGCCGCACTGACCATGTCGAAAGCGTCATTGGCAAGTCCGATCTCGCAAAGGGCTTGAGCGAGTAACGCTGTGATCGCGTCGGTTGCAAGGCCTGGAGAAGATGAGATGAAGTCCCACCATACGCGCAACTGTGCGATCTCGGGATGGCGGGCGATGGTCTTGAAGGCGAGTAGCAAAGTCGTACTGTCAGGTGGGACTTTGTCCCTCTCTTCCGGTACCAGACCCAGGTCGAACCTGCTCAACAGCCGCTTCGCGCCGTTCGTGTCCCCTCGATCCAGTCGTAGCAGAATGAGAGCATGCAGAAACTTCGTGGCCGGTTGAGCGTTCAAGCGATCGATATCCGCTAAAGCGAACTTCTCGAGCTCCGCATCAAACCCCAGAGACCTTTGTCCTCGCATGATTGCCAACCTCTGTCGAAATTGATCGGTCCAGGTCGCCGATTTCATCTCCTTTCGCAATGCTCGGACAGCCTCGATGTGGCCTAGTTCGATCAGAGCTTGAATTTGATGTGCGTAGCTTTCCAGTGTCGGCAACAGCTTGAGCTGCGAATGGAGGTCGAATAGCTTCACCACTGCGTTTGGCTGACGAAGGCGGAGATGGGCCTGCATGATCGTCTCGAGTAGACGACCGGTGAGATGAGCAGTGGGAAATCTGAGCGGCGCCGCGGGGTAGTCCGGAGAGGAGAAGAGTTGGATGAGCAATCGCTCATTATGGGAGGACACGAGGAAGTTGATTATTCTCTTCGCTGCTTTCGCGGTAGTCCCTTTCTCGATCTGAGGAAGCAAGTCCTTGTAAAACACGGTCTTGGCGAGATCGACCACACGGAGCTGAACGCAGAGCATGAAGAACGCGGTGATTCGTCCTCCCCGAAACCTGGTATCCCGCCGGTATTCTTCATTCCCCCCCTCATCGGGATCCAAGGAGCACAAGTGGGCTCGAAAACGGAGAAGGATTGCCTCTGCCTTCTCCGTTGAGATGTCAGAAGTGGCCTCGGGCTTTTCTCTGATCGCTTTTGTGAGTGGTAGTGCGAGATTATCGAAATCTTGCGCGGTAAAATGTTCGAGAACGGATTGATCGAGATTTGGAAATCGAAGGAAAGCGGCGATTGGATCGTGAGCGAAGGAGGCACGATAACCGGCCATCTTTGTTGAAGCTGAGGTCTCTCGCTGAGGTCGACTTTGGGTTGTCATTGGTAAAGGCGGTAAGGTTGGGCGATCTCGATGGGTAAGGATACGTGATGATCGAGGACGAAAAGCTGAGTCGAGGAGGGGCAGACGCCTGCGGTTGTCTGGAGGATCTGGAGGGTCGGCTGGCAAAGGGTCCTCCTCCTTCTCCAACAAGGCAACTGCCGTCGCATACCTCGCCACTGTCCCGAACCCTCTTCGCGGCGTCCGTTGCTTCCCTTTCCTGCAGAACGTCGCATTGAGCGGCGATTCCAGGCATTGCAGAGCCTGGCTTCGGAGGATCGCTTGGCGAGATGATTCGGCTGGAGGTATGGGAAGGAAGGGGGGTGACAGGATGCGAGGAAGGAACGTTCTACCGCAACCATGTCGGGCTGATGAGATCATGGACGAGAGCGAAAGAAGTCATCTGAATACGAAGATCAGAAGAACGATGAATCGGGTGAGAGCGTGTATGACTCACCTGAACCTTCCAACATCCAGCGAGGGCTCATACTATCGTCGTGTTGAGGGAATCACTGGCTGCATAAAATGAGAATTGGACGTCCTAGAGCGATGCTGCAGAAGGGATAGGCGAGCTCTCGAAAATCGGTAGATCCTCAACAGCAGAAAGGCATCCAGCTCTTGAGGGTAACGCAGATAAGGTGCTTTCACATTATTGGTTGAGCAAGTGAGTCATTTACCGTGCTGACAGTAGTAACACCAACTTTTGTTGTTGTTATTTCCAAGTGACCTGCAACATCATCAGCTTCAAAACACCACTTCCCCGTCTCTCAAACTGATCAGGAGCGAGATCGAAGCGAGCGTCCTTCGGGACCAGCCCAAGAGCTTCCCCTCAGTATGGAGAACTCATTTCAGGTCGATTCGGGTCAAGTCGAAATACCTTTCAGCATCCTCGATACTGACCTTTACAAGGTGGGTTCAGCGACCCTCCACTTTCAAGCGCAAATCACTGGGCTCAACTGATCTCAGCACTAGCTCACTATGCAAAATGCCGTTCTCCGTTTCTTCCCCGATGCCATCGTCACCATCAAATTCACCAACCGAAGTCCACAGATCCTGTTCAGCAAGGAATCATTCAACTGGATCCAGGAACGTATCAGCCGTATGTCTTTTGCCCAGCTTATCATCACCGAGATTCGGGTACAAGCGGGTTGACGCTGACTCAATCCTAGGCCTGGCTAGACTAAAGCTCACATCAGCCGAGCGTTCAGCCCTATCGAAAGCCTGTCCTTACTTCCCCTCCTCATATCTCGATTCCCTCTCTTCCATGTCACTCAACCCTGGTGAGCAAGTGAGATTGTCATTCGTGCCCAAAGACGATGATGGCGAGATGGGAGAGATTGAGTGCCTGATAGAAGGAGTTTGGAGGGAGTGTATACTATACGAGGTACCGATAATGTCTATTAGTAGGTGTTTTTTTGAGCTGGGGCTGCGCTTCGTAGCGTCGCATCTTTGGACAGAGCTGACCACTACTAGTGAGCGAGGCGTACTTCAAATTTGTGGATACCGACTGGAACCTTGAGGGCGTAGAAGGTATTAATTACCGCCTCCAGTCGATTTGTGGGCTGACTGAAGCCGGCTCTACAGACAAGGCAAGACGAAAATCTTTGGTCCTTCTTAGTCCACCCAGTCCGACGCATCCTCTCCTCTTCTCCGAGTTCGGCACGCGGCGACGGCGGAGCTTCCACGTACAAGATCTGGTGATGAAAGGTCTGGTCAAGGGGTACGAACAGTGGAAAGCTGGCGGAGGGGAGGTTGGTGGATTGACAGGGTCGAGCAATGTCAGTGCTCGTTTCCAGCCGTGCACCTACTAGGATCGCATTGGTAAGTGGTAAGTAGCGAGCTGACGCGAATGTAGGTTTACTTCGCACTGAAGTATGGTCTCAAACCGGCGGGGACGATCGCCCATGAGTGGATCATGGCGATTGGTGCGGTGCATGGGTACAAGGGGTCGAATGGTCGGGCAATGGATATGTGGGAGGAAGGTACGGAGTCCCTCCATCCTGTTCATCCCGCTGATTCTCTCGTAGTGTATCCTAGAAGACCTGACGCACCACCTCTCACCATGTTGACCGATACCTTCACTGCTCAAGCATTCTTCGTAGACTTCGTGTCAGAGCCATCTCGAGCTTTACGATGGGGATCACTGCGGCAAGACTCAGGAGACCCATTCGAGTTCGTCAGACAGGCTAAGGTGGTTTGGGCTGAAGTAGAGGATGAAGCGGGTGTGAAGAGGGAGGATGGGGTCGTTGCGAAGGGGAAGAGGGTGATCTTCAGTGATGGGCTGGATCTGGAACGGGCAATCGCGTTGCAGAAAGGGTGCGATGAGATGAGAATAGAAGGTAAGCTACTAAACGCTCGATTTCCACCTGTTGGAGCGGTGGTCCGGCTGTGTCAGCAGCTAACGTCCTATTTAGCTTCCTTCGGTATCGGTACCTTCCTCACCAACGACTTTCGAAAAGCGTCCGATCCGTCAGAGGTGTCGCAACCGCTCAACATCGTCATAAAACTGAATCGGATAGACGGCAGACCTTGCGTCAAACTGTCAGATGACAAGGGCAAGGTCAGTGATTGATCCTGCATCTCGCCGCTTGTGGTGAGAAGCCTGACATGACCAGTATACTGGCGATCTCGAGGAAGTGAAACGAGTGCTGCGAGAGCTGAGCCTACCAGCGGAGCACGAGGTGAAGCAAGGAGGATAACATGTATATCTACACTGTAGATAAGAGATGTATTACACTTCCTCTATCCTCCGTCTGCGGAGATACTCGCCTCTCTCCGAAAGCCTCCGAACATTTCGGACCGGCTACGTCATTCAATCAATTTCGGCAAAACGTCTGCCGTCCCAGCCGAATGCCTTGTTTCTTCGGTATCGAGCTCTCGTAAACACGAAAGCGGAATGACAAGTTGTAGCTTACATGTATGTCCTCACGAAACCTCGGCTTGGTGTAGTGAGGTTGTACGAGTGACGTATGTTGTTTACGTAACGATATAAACCTCGTTTCCAATTCGAACCTTCTTATATTGCTACATTGTTGATCACTGCGGTATCGAATCACTGCTGAAGTGACCTTGACGATATGGGATTCAGAATCTACGGTGCAGTAAGTCTACGTGGTGTGTTGATGAAAGAAAAATCGCTGATTCACAACAGCCTGTTGGTAAGATAACTCTGACTGACCCGTATGCCTTTGACCACTTCCTAACACCAGTCAACAGGGTGGACGTCGATCGCACTCGCCATCCTCGCCTCGATGGGAGGTTTCATCTTGTCAGTCCCTCATACTCACCTGATATCTCTTACTATGACTGATATAACGAACTTATCAAATAGCGGCTACGACACCGGTCAAATCTCAGATATCCTACTCATGGAAGATTTCCTTCAACGTTTCGCACAACATCAACCAGATGGGACTTACAAATTCAGTAATGTCCGTGAAGGGTTGATTGTCGGTATGCTCAGTATTGGAACGCTCATGGGTGAGTCCTTTTCGATACCTTTCTTGCACGGTTTTATCGAAAAGGCTGACGAATGTCTAGGCGGTCTCATTGGAAGTTACGTCTCGAATTGGATTGGGCGAAGGAGGGCGATGAGCGTGTTCTGCTTGATCTTTTCGGTCGGATGTCTTATCCAGGTTTGCGTAAGTTTCCCGCAGTTCCGGCATGAATTTGGAGCTGAGAAGAAACAGACGTTCAAAAGCTGGGTCCAAATTATGATGGGTCGATTTATAGCCGGCTGGGGGTGAGTCTACAGCCTTCTCTGCCGTCCGAGGATCCTCTGCTGAACAGGCCGTAGTGTCGGTGCCCTATCCGCCGCAGTCCCAGTATATCAATCTGAAACTGCTCCAAAAGAAATCCGAGGCTCCCTCGTGTCGACCTACCAACTCCTCATCACGGCAGGTATCTTCGTCGCCTATGCAATCTGTATAGGTACCCGCTCCATCTCCAAACATGGCGGTGCATGGCGTACACCCATCGCCATCGGTTGGATCTGGGCCGTGATACTCGGTGTCGGGATCTTATTCATGCCCGAAAGTCCTAGATGGCTTATCCAAAATGGGAAATTCGATGCTGCTCGATTGTCGCTCGCTAGAGTCCGAGGCGTCGCGATCGATACCGATCATGTTGACTATGCTTTCGCCGAGATCGCTGATGACGTCAAGCGCGAGGAGGCTGGAGGTAAAGGAACGTGGCTCGAATGCTTTGTCGGTCACAAGGGGACGCCAAAGGTCGCCTATCGTACTCTCCTCGTTGCAACGCTTCAAATGTTCCAGCAATTGACCGGAGGTCAGTACAAATTTCTCAAAACTAAATGAAGTGGTGCTGAATGAGGTCTCAGCGAACTACTTCTTCTATTACGGAGCTACCGTCTTCGTCAACGTCGGCCTGAAGGATTCTTTCAAGGCGCAACTCATCTTCGGCGGTGTCAACTTCGGCTGCACCTTCTTCGGTATCTGGGTGAGGATTCCCTTGTTCATCCTTGAGCATCGAGTCACTGACAGGCTCTAGGTGATGGAACGCTTTGGTCGCCGCTGGCCACTCATCATTGGTGGTATCTGGCAATCCGCTTGGCTGTTCGCCTACGCCTCCGTCGGTGTCACCCGTAATACCGCGGAAAAGGGTACCGGTGATTTCTTGATCGTCGCGACATGTCTCTTCATCTTCGGCTACGCCTCGACTTGGGCTCCTGGTATCTGGATCTTGACTGGCGAGACCTTCCCTACACGCACGAGGCAGAAGCAAGCCGGTCTCGCGGTAGCAAGTAATTGGACATGGGTGTGTTTCACGATTTGGGAGATGAGGCAGTGCTGACAACCTCGATTAGAATTTCCTGCTCGCCTTTTTCACGCCCTTCATCACGCACAATATCAATTACGGCTACGGTTACGTCTTCGCCGGGTGCAACATGCTCGGCGCTGTCGTTGTCTACTTCTTCCTGTACGAATCGGCTTCTCTCTCCCTCGAGAATATCAACAAAATGTATGGGACCCCCGGTCTTAAGCCTTGGCAGAGTGAGAAGTGGACCCCTCCGGTTAGCAACTTCCGACTCCTTGCTTCCGTTTCTAGCTTATTTGATTGGATGAAAGGGCTACTCTTCCCGTCACGCCGAGATGTCAGACAGTAAGATGGCTGGCAGGCAGCTCATTCAACATAACGAAGGTATTCCAACCGCCGCGGCACGAACGGATTCGGATGAGACTATGCGCGACTCGATGTCTCGACCGACGGCGATGAGGCAGAAGGAAGCTCCGATCGTCCAGGCGGTATGAAAAGCGAGCGACCTGATCAATCAACCTGACAAGAGTTAAGCCTATGATCTGTACTGTAGCGAATAATGATCGCAGAACGTCAAGCAAAATCGTATTCCAATGCATCGTATACCAAAACTCACATCGCAACCCGAATCTGACGCCAGATTTGGTTTGAGGTTAATTCCTTTCTTATCTTCCAATCGACGACTTGATCCATTCAAATATGCGAAATATTTACTATTGCATCGATTAATGAGGCGTTGTCTGCCTATTACGCTTGAACGCTCTTCGCTCCGATCTTCCCTTCAAGAGATTTCCTCAAAGCCGCAGCACATACCGGGCAGAACGCTAATGACACAGCTCGTCAGTCTAATCTGATCTAGCTCGAGGTTGTCACTCACTAGGATGGTTGACTTTCCGCATCAAGCATTCCTCGTTCATCTGTGCGTTCATCCATCAGCGCAGGCTTCGACTCCGTTGGAGAGCCGACTTACGGGTCGAAGGGAGACATCACCGTTCTCAGCGTACGTCGGGAAACTCCCAATGTATCCTTTGGATCCATTGAACCTGCCGCGAATCTCCAATCAGCTCTGAACTCCTCCCCCCGGGCACCCTATCCCCCCATCATCCTCCGCTCCTCCGGACCCGACCACCATATTCCTGGCTCTGGTGCTCACCGTCCTTCCCCGCCATACTCAATGATCTCAAGACTGGTGATCATCTTCCCACCCTGTCCTTCTTTTGCGTCCAACCCGTCTTCTGTCAAGCTGACGCTGACACCATTCTCCCCTCCAGGTAGACCATGAGGGAGATGTACCTCCACCCAACGACGATCTCTTGATCCTTCCCATGGTGCAGGTGGGAAAGCGGAAGAGAGATCCAGCTTCTCGCCATTGAGGATGAAATCGATATGTGATGGGTACGGAATGGAGGAGAGGGATGTTCGAAGGAGTGCTGAGGGGTATGGTTTGGCTGATAAAGCTTTTGAGGGGTTGGAGGAGGTGAAGGAGATATTGTATGCTCCGTTGGTCAGGTTGTACCACCTATCCAAGTCAATGGTCAGAGGTGATATGGGTCTGAATGGTAGAAGACGTACGGGTAAGCCTGCAGCGGGACGTTGACATCCTCGATCCTCGCATTCTCGGGATCCGAGAGGAAATCCTTCCATTTCAGATCGTGAAGATGCTTGACCTTATCCGCGTTAGCGCCGAAGTATGCAAACCCTTCAGAATGGCGTCGAGTCAGCTGGTACAGGAGTCTGCCAAGAGAGGGGTCACTACACTCACCTCCCTCGTATTCCTCTCCGACGGGGATGAGGCTGTGTCCAAGCTCATGACGGAGTACGAGTGGTCCATTCAACTCGGAAGCCGTGATCACCCTTCCTCACTCATCAGACCCTTGCCTTTGAAGCGATTCGTCATAATTAGTTGCACTTACGTGAACTCCCCTCCCAGACCACCATACAGAGGATCATTACCTGAAAACCCCCCTTTGTATCAGCTTTTTTCTCCACCTTTGAAAAGAGGAAGTGAAAGCGAGAACCCTAACCAAGAATGATAGCCTGATCACATCCACCTTCCTCAGCCTCCTCCCTAAAATACCTACAAGCCGACCTTGCACGTCGATGATGCTGCAGGTAAACCCCCCTCAATTCCGAGCCAGGCCTGTACAACCCAAACGCAGCGCCTTCGATCGGGATATCGTGAGCTCCCACTCCGCTCTAATTACGACGTAACACATCAGCAAAAGCTTCCTCCCTGACAGGAATGAGAGAGGTCGAGAGAGAAGGACGGGATGGACTGACTGTTTGGGAGGGGGCAAAGACTGCCCAGATATTTAAGAGATCACGGACGTGTCCCATCGCCCCGGAAGGGGAGATGATTATATCCGTGAGTTTCTTGGCATCTTTGACGAATTTCTTCTGCTCGGAGTGGGTATCTGAAGCAATGTATCAGCATATTCCACCTCGATGGCTTTAGTCCGGGTGACGAGACCTGCTCACATCCATCCGCGAAGAAAGTTAGATCAACCCTCTCCTCGCTTGGTCCGCTGATGTGAAGAGGGTGGAGGATCATCCCTTTTGGAGGTGGAATGAGAACATCATCATCTGTGTCGAAAGCTGAGTAGTTGATTCGAGAATGATATCGAGGGGAGTCGATGATCGCTGGATGGGCATCTTGCAGGAGGAAGGGGATTTGCTGAAATGCGATCGAGAGGACGGGAACGGCCAACCTGGGTGACAGTGGTCGGTCAAGAACTTCGGAAACAGACGAAACCTACCAGAGAACCAGCAGCCGAGCGAATAAGGATCGCATCTTACCCAGTAGCAGCTAGAACCTCAGAACGATCTTCACTAGCTGATTATACCCTTGAGAGCAACCATTGTAAACGCGAGCGCACGCGGTTGTCTCCGCACATATCGGCTTTCGCCGAAGAGGATAACGGCGTGTGGTATATGATTACATCGCACGTCCTATGCTTGAAACATGCAAACAAATATGGCTTCCTTCTCTTCTCCCCCCACGTGTAGGTCATGGATTCAGTCTCTTCGGGTCCCGCGGGAAGAGCGATGCTCGCCGGATATTGTTGAGCTTGAGATAGAGCATGACTACTCTTTCCAGTCCTCACAATAAGTGAGCCCGGGATAAGTATAAGACAGCTGCAGGAGCAGCCAAGCGCTGTTCGAACTCACCTATTCCACCACCACCGTGCGGTGGGGCTCCTAGTCTGAAAGCATCCAGATACCCCTGCATACTCGCCGGGTCAATCCCCGCAACCTTCATCCTCTCCGTTAAAAACGCCGGATCATGTATACGTTGAGCACCAGAAAGGATCTCTTCGCCTCGCAAGAAGAAGTCGTAAGAGTTGGATAAGGTAGAGTCCGTCGGGTCGGGCATGGTGTAGAACGGTCGGATTGCTAGTGGAAACTTGTCGAGAATGAAGTAGTCAGTATTGTATTTCTCGCGCACTAGCCGGCCGAGGAGCTTCTCGTTCTCCGTACTGAGTCAAATCAGTACATTCCCGTGGTGGTGGCGGGACTCCACCTCATGTCGTCCATCTCGCCGATAGGCTTGCCCTCACTATCGGTGGCTCCCGCCTCTTTCAACATCCGCATGCCCTCCTTAAACGGTAGCCGCAAAGTCTTTTCCAGAAACAGGAAATCCTCGCATGGGAACTGCTTCCGTATGACATTGATCTCATGCGAGTACTTCTCCTTCAATCCGCGGAAGATGGCGAGGAACAGGGAGTCGAGAGTGTCGACGACCTCGTGATAGTGCTCTTCAATGGCCATCTCTAAGTCGAGACCGACGAACTCGGTCATATGGCGATGAGTGTTTGAATCCTCTGCTCGGAAGACTGATATACAGCTGAGCGTCAGCAGAGTCCAGTTTCGCTTGATCAATACAGTGTCACGGCTGATATTCAATGCTGGCCCACTGACCTGGCGCAATCTCGTATACTCTTTCCATGTCACCAGCAATACACATCTGCTTCGCTAGTTGCGGGCTCTGGGCGAGGAAAGCTGTTCCTACGAAAAAACTGCTCAGTGACTGACCGCGTATTCATTGTTGGCGATGAACGAACCGTTAAAGTAGGACACCTTGAAGACGCTCGCCCCGCTCTCTGTCGCCGTACCCTGCAGCTTTGGCGAATGTATCTCAATAAAACCTTGCGAGTTGAGGTATTCTCGGAAGAGCTGGCAGACGGCGGATTGTAGGCGGAATATGGCTTGGTTCGTGGGTGTCTACAGGCAAAGGGTCAGATCGACGCTAAGGCAGGGCGGATGAAGCTCGCTCTCAGGTCCATGACACGGTTGTCGAGGCGTGTAGGAAGGCTAACTCGGGAGAATTGTACGTCCTCGGTTTCCATCTGGTCAAGTCAGCTCTGCTTTGGTTTACGAACGTAAAATCCTTACTCGCTGAAAGTCAGATTCTGGTCGTGATGCGTCGTCGATGGAGAAGGGGAGGTCCTCAACCTCGATAGCTGTGAAGAGCTGACGAAGCGGGCAATCCCAAGTCAGCTGAATGAAGCTGAAGATATGCATCTCCCTCGGCGCACCTTGTGAATGCCAACCTCATAGTTCTGAATGGTGCATGACTTGACCTCAGCGGATTTGATGACGCCTTCGACGACGACAATAGACTCGCTCTGATACACTCGTCAGTATGCAGGCAGAAAGGAGAGCATCATGCTTCAGCGTAAAGCAGCGCTCACTGACCGGTATGGTTTGGGCAAATTTTAGCATCTGCTTTGATACTTGATGCTCGTCCTTCTCCCCCGAGACTACCATGACGCCTTGCAAGGTATGTGTTTGTTGCCTGAAGCAAAGGAAGACGATCTTGGGGCCTGAATCGAGTAATGTCAGCTGCCTCGTCCCTATTTCTTTGGACTGTGCAGCTTACCCTGCGGCCGCATGTTGTGCAACCTCGCACGAAACACCACCGACTTCCCAACATCCTCCTCACCCAACTTCGAGAACTTCAACCACGTCCGGCCTAACAGTTCTGATCAGCTACTCCCAGATCTGATGAGCTGGACTTACCCTGCCTCTCCTGACTTTGATGTAAAGGCAACTTCCCATAGTTCTGAGCGGCATCATCGACACTAGCACCAGCTTCCCTCTTCTTCCTCTCTTCTTCTTCTCGAGCGACTCGTTCGGCAGCTTTCTTCGCTTTCTCAGCTTCCTTTGCACGTTTCTTGAGCTCGGATTTTGATGGCCCGAAGGGTTCTCCGTCTGGTTGGACGGTTGATGGGTCGGTAGCTAGGTGGGCTTCGTCGGCCATGGCGAGAGTCTACCAGCGATGCAGAACTGTTGTTTAGTCTTCGAGGTCGTCTCGATTCCGTTATACGCTGGAGCTTGTCGAGTCGTGATCTGAAATCCTTCGAGTCGAGACGCTAAGGAAGACTCGGAAAGTCAATCCAAGGTCAATCTGACCTTTGTGACATAAATCCACGTCACCTTGATTTCTCGGACCCAGCCGTTATCATCGCCACCAAAGTGGCGAGTCAGGCCTTTACATTTTCCATCAGCATAGTTTGCCCACCTCCCAACATCTCTCTCCCGTCGTACAGTAGTTCGCAGCATGGCTCCTTCCGCACCGGAGACTCTCATCAACCCTTCCTCCACTTCCGCTGCGACATCATCCGAGACTCAACCCCGTCAACCTATCTGGCTCCGATGCGAGAAGAAACCATACGAGCATCGGTCCGCTCTGACTCCGACTATTGCTAAGACGTTGATCGATAACAATTTTGAGGTATTCGTCGAGAGGGATCCTCAGCGGATCTTTGATGATGCGGAGTTTGAGGCGTGCGTCCACCCAATCCATTCCTATCTGCTGAGCCCTGGAACTGTTTTTACTGATGGGGAATGTACAGAGCTGGGTGTAAGATGATGCCGAACAACGAGTGGTCCTCAGCTCCTCTTGATGTACCTATCATTGGCCTGAAAGAGCTTCCCGAATCCACGTCGGTCCTCGCTACTTTCTGCGTAATATCCAGCTCATGGTGTCTAGCGACCCTCTCCCTCACACCCACATTCAATTCGCTCACTGCTATAAACGCCAATCAGGCTGGACCTCCATCCTCCGTCGTTTCGCCGAAGGAAAAGGCTGTCTTTACGACCTCGAGTTCCTCGAACATCCCACTACAAAGCGCCGAGTCGCCGCGTTCGGGTTTCATGCTGGTTTTGCCGGAGCTGCAGCGGGGGCGTTGGCCTTTGTGGCTCAGCGCAGTCAGGGCGGGAAGGGGAGTTTGGCGGGGTTGAAACCCTATGCTAACGAGGTGGCTATGGTTGCTCATGTGAGGGAGGGGCTGGAGAGTGTTGATCGCGCTGGGGAGGTGAAGGTTTTGGTCATCGGTGCTTTGGGGAGATGTGGGAGTGGGGCAGTTGACTTGTTCAGGAAGGTTGGGTTGAAGGAGTGAGTGCATCAGTTTCTCAGCAGTGCAGAGCTAACTTCTGCTCCTCGTCCAGGAATAACATCATCAAGTGGGACATGGCGGAAACTGCGAAAGGCGGTCCTTTTCAGGAGATCCTGGATGGTGAGCCTCTCGGTACTCCTGACATCGGATTCCGAGGTTGATTATGGCCAGTCGACATCTTCGTTAACTGTATCTATCTATCCGACCCTATCCCCAAGTTTATCACATCCGAGTTCCTAGCCGAAGCTGGGGAGAAGCGGAGGCTGAGCGTAGTGGTCGACGTTTCTTGCGAGTATGTACAATCGTCCATTGTAATTCAAGTTAAAATGACGGTGATGACCTCTAGCACAACAAATCCCCACAACCCCATCCCACTCTACGACATCAACACCACCTTCCCCTCACCTACCGTCGAAGTCGACACCAAAGGCGTCGGTAAGCGATGCACAGTCATATCCATCGATCACCTTCCAACCCTCGTGAGTCTCAATCTTCCCTTTTTACCATACTTGTCTGATAATCTCTTAGCTGCCCCGCGAAGCATCCGAGCAATTCTCGAAAGATCTCCTCCCTTCCCTTCTTCAATTACCAGAACGTTCCCAAGCTCCAGTATGGGTGAGCGCGGAGAAACTCTTCCGTCAAAAGATGGAGGAAGCACGTATTGACGATGAAGCGAGTGGGATCTCCGCGTAGGCTAGATGTCGATAGAATGTCCAATGCATATAGTCATGATAGAGGGAGGTATGCTCGACGACGAGCTTCTTCCTCCTCGGAGAAACGCCAGGTGATCCATTCGTCTTGCTTTCCTGCCATGTCTATATCGTTGGGTGAAGGTGGTCTAAATTGCGAAGTTATTGGGGTATCTCGAGCAGGATCGGGTGGAAGGGGTATGGAATGAGCTAGGAGACGATGTTTGTGAAGTGCCGCGAGGGATGGATGGAGATGTGGTCTTTCTGTGGGTTTCGTTCGCTCAGCTTCAAAATCACTGGAAGCACGGTGGGGTGGATGTACCGTCAAGGAGACAAATGTAGATGCCCATTCTGCGACCTCGACTTAGCAAGACATGATATCAATGATGGTGGACAAACTTACCGTCCTGGATCTACCTCTCTACCGATCAGCCCGGTCTCCATGATCGTTGGGTCAGTGTAGCCTGTACAAAGTATCAGTACAGCACAAGCCAGTCGAGTAACAGCTTCAAAGGGGGGCTGAAGCTATGGCAGGAGAAAAATGAGACACCCACGGTCAGGGAGGACGAGGCGGGGTGCGATGGTGGATGGAGGGGACCATGTTGAAGTGGAAGCTTGGGTTTGCTTCGGAGTGAAGGCAGGAGCTGAAGCGGAGAGCGCGCTAGGTGGATGAGACATTCTCTTTGGGACCATTTATACAAGGCTTAAGGCTTTTGCGAAGATGGGATGAAGGCAGTGACCATAATCATCAGGTGGTCGGTCGAAGTGGAGGTCAATAAGTCTCCCTACTTCCTCAATACCCAAATCGCCTCTCATATTGGCTTGCGAAAGTCCACTGACATCCAACGAAAGCCACCAGGTGATATATGTAGAGCCGAATCGCATCTCGTCAAAGTCTGATACAGAAAGCCTATCTCTCCTCTATCCCCTCACGTATCTCCTTCATCTCCTCCCCAATACACAAGTCGGGAGTTATTGGATTAGCGGAGCCGACTGAGACGATCAAATCAGCGGTGACCCGAGGTTGGTTATAGATAGCTGAGTTGAAAGAAAGGTCGAGCTGATCCGATGTGCAAAGCGTGACTAAGCCCATCCACGCCACGCATAACTGTACGACAGCTTATCCTCCTCTCCGCCCTGTCCCCACCACCGACAACCGTGCAAGTTCTTGGGGCATTCTCGCTAGGACCGAAAAAGCCAGGCTGGAGAAGCCACTTACCGAGCCTCCCGTTCACTCTCGAGCAAAGCCAGAATATCATCCGCCCTCACAGGACCCTTCACATTCCGGATGATGGATCGGCTCGAATCGTCCATGAACTCGACTCGGACTTGTGTGACACCTCCTCGAGAACCAGTTCGGCCGAGAACCTGTACACAATGTGTCAGCTCGATTTCCCGGCAGAACATCCGATAGTGAATGATAGGAATCGAGCCAAGCCAATCTCTCTTTCGACATAGACTCCTGGCTCAACGGCTGCTGCTGCTGTCGCCTGGTTCCCTGCTAGAAAAGGGAAATCTCGTCTGGACGGCTTCCATCCGCAGCAGCTTTTCCCCTCACAGCGCACGTTCCCCTAGTAGAGCAACAAACGATGGGCAACTTCTGCTCGTCCCGCCAGTCCGCCCAGACTTGGATTCATGCCCTTCTCGCCACAGATCCATCCGGATGCGCACCCAGCACTATGTTCTCCACATAGCACCATGCCGCGATTGATATGGACCCAGGGCTGAGGTAATGGGAGTGGCAACTCACCTTTATGACACGAGCGAGCTTGACGGGTTGCTTAGTGGTGGCTTCCTATGGTTCCGATAGTTAGCACCAGGCCGCAATGCCTAGCAAGGGAGCTGCTTGATGGTGCGAGACCGACACTCACCATCTTGAATACGGAAAGGCGATATCGGTGCGAGTAGAGGCGAAGATACAGAAGGCAAGGGGTTGATGACAAGGAAGCTCAAAGATCAACGTGGCATTCTGTCAGGAACCGTTAATCAGCTTTTTCGTTCGTAGCTTATCGCCGATGCAAGCGGGAATTCTAACCTTGAATATCTCAGTGTGCTGCGTCTCGCTTCGTAAGATATGCGATATTCTCATGTAAGATGCTGTCAACATACAATGTAGTAAACAATATGACATATCGTCCTCCGCACTTAACCCAGAACATCCTTCAGGATCAACGCCGGATCCTCATACTTCCAATGAAGGTTATGCTTCCTATCCTTCTTCCCATCACCATCCGCTCCTTCGCTTTGCCGTCCAGCCTTATCCATCTTCAACAACCCCGTCTCTAACAGCTTCGCCTGAGCCGCATCCGCTTTGCTCAAACCTGTCGGTTCAGGCGGAAAGGATGGTTTCCTCTCGAGCTTGACTGGGTGATTATACTGTGCTTCAGACAGAGTGAGAGATGTTGCCAGCTTGTACAGTGCTGGTGAGACTTGTGAATGGAGGCCGGGAGCAATGGTGAAAAGGGATTGGAACGTCTCGAGATCGGGTTTTGGGACTTCGCCTTCTTCTTGCTTGATTGTCAATTCATCGCCGTCTGTCGGCATGCCGTCCGGGTGCTCTCGCTTGAATCCTCGGATTGTGTCACAGCCTGGTCGTTCCCGGCTAGTGAGGTGGACTAAACCGTGTAGGAGATCTCCAAGGTGCGCATCTACCCCGACAGCCATGAATTCGCCTACATCGTTCAAGGCGTCGGGAGAGAGATTGAGGTAATGAGTCTTGGCGATCTCGGACAGCCGCTGAGATAACTGATGCGAAGAAGGGAGTTGGCGTGCAGAGAGAGCAAGAGGTGGCATCATGTTGTCTGACCCAATCATCAGCTGAATTCCGATGAACTTGTTTTTAGGCTAGACTTACTCGGTGAGAAGCTCGACCACTTCTTATTTCCACTAGCCCCTCCACCCTCCTCATCCTCGCCCCCTGCATCTTCCTCATTCTCTCGTTCAAATACCGCTCGTCTCATTCTCGCTCTTTCCCGACCGCTAATTCCCATCATCCACTGCTGTACCCTCGCTTTTGGCTCAATGAAGGTATCGTCGATATCGAAATCGGCATCATCGATACCAACTCGTTTCCGCTTTCGGAAGTTGAGGGGTGAAGTCGGTGTGTGTGACTGGGGTGTGGAAGAAGCGTTGTGAAGGAGGGAGACAAGGAGACGGTTATGCAGTACCACTACGAAAGGCGTTCAGCTCAGCCTCTCATTGCCTCTCTTCGGCCTATTGGGCTTGTCAAGCCGCCATAGAGCTTTTGACGCTCACGTTTCCTCCCCTTCAGCCATCCCTTGATCATCACACCCATCTCCTCCCTCCCCACCTGTCCCAGAAGATACCCGTTCAGAGCCTTCCAGTAGGGCAGACCATCCTCGCCCAATGCATCGTGTAATTCCTGCTTGATCGCATGGATATCGACTCGTTGGAATGCAGGTTGAGGGTGGGGACGAAGATTGGGATGATAAGACGCGGGAAGTGTGGATTGGGTATTGGTCGATGTTGATACCCGGAGAGGTTGTGGTATAGCCGAGGGGTTCGGAGGTGGTGACATTGTGAGCAGAAAGGGATTAGGGAGATAGCTGGAATCAGGCGAGTCAAGCAATTTTGATGATCGTTCTTCACTCCATCTGCCAGTATTTTAGGCCCATCCTCGATAGCGTGCAAACGAATATGGATGCGTCGATACTGAGGACCAGCCCAGCTTGAACTGGGACTCTGCGAACCTTCCTTGCAGACGGGACCAGATTTCTCTCTGACCACGTGGAGCTAATATCAACCGCGTCGCGTATGGTTTGATTTCCTTCAACCATCCTCATCACTTTTCATAACCGGTGGCAACCCCACCAGCATGGAAGCGGAGAGCTCGCAAGCCGTCCGAAGGAGAGGCAAACGTCCTGCTCGAGTGGGTTTACCCGACGATGACGACGAAGAGGCCTTGCCGATAGCAAATGGGAGGACGAAGAAGCGGAGGTCTGGTCCGGTTGAGGAGGATGATAGCGATCTGGACATCTTGACGGATGGTGAGGCAGGAGCGAGATTGAATGGCGAGGAGAAGGTGGGGAAGGCAAATGGGTACGGGATCCATCAAGAGGAGGATGAGCACAGTGAACTTGAGGACAACGAGGAAGATGGACCGGTACGACCAATTGGCTTTCGACCAGAATATCAGCGAGGAGCAGACGGGTGGGTCTCGAGCTGAAACGGAAGAATCGACGAGCTGATGGGGCTCCTGCAGCTTTGTGGCTGGATCCATTACCCGCATCAAGATGAAAAACTTCATGACATACGACCTCGTCGAGTTCCATCCTGGTCCCCACCTCAATATGATCCTCGGTCCAAACGGTACCGGGAAGAGTACAATTGCGGCAGCTATCGCCATTGGACTTGGCTTCCCGCCCAAGGTCTGCTACCTTTAGACCCTCCACTCAGAAGTCAAGCTGAGCCGGTCTGTTTTGCAGGTCATGGGTCGAGCATCCGACCTGAAATCATACGTCAAGCAGGGAACAGAGATAGCGGAGACGGAGATTGAGCTGAAAGCTAAGCCTGGGAACCGGAACGTCGTCATTTGGAGGCGTTTTACCCGGCAGGATGACAAGTCGGAGTGGCGGATCAATGGTGAGCTGCCTACCATGTCGCATTCATATGGTTCTAAAGAACAACAGATCAGCCTTCTACAAAGAGGGCGGCGGCGGACATCGTTGCAGAGATGGGGATCCAGGCGAACAACCTATGGTGAGTCGGCATCATGTGGCTGAGCGATGTTTATGGATTCGATTAGCTCCTTCCTCCCACAAGACAAGGTCGCCGAGTTTGCCAAGATGTTACCCGTCACGGTGCTCAAGGAGACCATGCGGGCTGCTGGTGATCCTCGCCTGACCAAGTGGCATGAATCCCTAGTAGAGAAAGGTGGTAAGGCGAAGGAGCTGGAGGCGGTAAGCACTCGCAGCCATGATGCTCCTGATCAACGGCTAATTGCATCTCCGTAGAACCTGGAGAAAGACGTGGAGAAACGCGACCTTCTTCGAACCCAAGTCGAGCGACTCGAGCCTCAAGTCCGAAACTTTCGGGCACGTCAAGGGCAGGAGTTTGAGGTGAGTCAATCTGTAGATCCAGTGTCATGGCCGATTGCCTTCAGAGAGAAGTCCTGGAGATGCTCTGCCTTGTCCAGGAGCATAGAGAGGTGAACGCGAGGTGTAGGCAGCTGCAAGCCGAGCGCAAGGAGCTCAAGGCGAAGCAAAAGGCGACTGAGCAGAGGCGAAAGCCGCTAATGGATCTGGCTGAGTGGGTTCAGGGGTGTTCGCTGGCTGAAGCGTGCTAGGCATACAGGGAACAAGGTGCAAAAGGCTGAGATACGAATTAAAGCCTCGGAGGACAAGCTCAGGGATTTCCATTCGCGCATCAGGACCTTTGGCAAACGTATCGACGACGCAGTAGGTCGTATGACTAGAGTAAGGGGTCTTTGCTGAAGTCTGCAGGTTGAGGATGGCGAGCAAGTCGACACCCAACTGGAGATGATGACAAAGAAGATGCGCAATCGCGAGGATGAGAAAGACCGATACCGGAGTCGAATCCGGAACGCGCAGAAGATCCTGGACTCTCCCTTGCAGGATGTGCAAGATGAGATTCAGAGGAAAGCACTTGAGAAGGTACTGTAAGATTGTCGCGCTCCTTGCGCCCTACTAAACAACATTCCTCAGCGAGATCTCGTTGCGAAGTCGCGACCCCTTTACAGCGAGGTACAAGTGCATCGAGACGAGTGCACGGAGAGCGAGGGCATGCTTCGGAAGCTGACGGAGGACATCGACAATCGAATGAAAAGGTGAGCCACACAGAGTCCACGTCCAAGACCTGACGAGGTGTAACTCAGGCAACAACAGCTATCGAGTGTCGAAATTCAACGGGAAACTGCGGCGAGAGACCTCGACTCATCAATCAGCTTTGCTCTAGACTGGCTCGAGGAGCATGGGCATGAGTTGGAGGCGACGGTACACAAGCCTCCGATGATTTCGGTCAATGTCAGCAACCGGGACTATGCCTGGCAAGTTGAGATGTGCACCAATCTAGCGCAGCGAAAAGTAGGTCACCTCGTGACAGGGAGGTTCTCCACTAAAGAAAGCCAGACTTTCATCTGTCAATCTCAAAAGGATTACGACAAGCTGGTCAGCTTGAATGGTACTCCATACCAGACGCGTCGGCAAAGCAATGGGAAGACGAGTCCTCCTGGAAAAGTTGCGTTGCATCTGGCGGTCATCGATTACAACGAGGAGACAGCGAATCCTCCAAGGCCGTGCACAGCTCAAAAGGTGGGCTACTACTTAGTCTCGCTCACTGGCAATATTTACCATTCGCAGATGGCCGAGCTAGGTCTGGACGGCTTCGCTATCGATTTCGTCGAGGCCAACGGTCCTGTCATCGCGTTTTTGAATCAATCGGCCGGCTTACACAGAGCGGTACGTTCATATCATTGGGCAATCGCTAACACATGCAGGGCCTTACACAGCGCCCTGGGAATGCCATAGATACTGAAGCGGTCATGCGTGCTGATATCAACACCTGGGTCACGCAAACGGACCACAACCGAGCTATTAAATCAGCATACGGGAAAAGGGCATACCAGATCATCACAAATGCGCCGAGGAAGGCGATCGCATTTAATCTGGCCGTCGATCAAGAAGCGGTGAGAAAGATAGTTGACGAGGTGGCACAGATGAAGAAAGCGAAACGTGATCGGGAAGCTCCGCATACGGATCTGATCAATCGTCACACGGAAGCGAGAAAGAAAGCCGAAGCGATCAAGGCTCAAGGGGTTCGTCCGTCTTCCCAGACCTGATGAGCTCTGACAGAAAGCAGGACGCTCTCGATGCAGACCTGAAACAGTTGAAAGAGCAGGCGAATACGTACACAAAGGCTCAGGTTGACAAGGGTGAGTACTATCACAGCAGGGAGGGTTCGTCTCATCCAGATCAGAACTCGCCGAGAAGCGGCTTGCGTATTTGGAGGCCGAGCCATCGGTCGAGGCTCAACGAGCGGAACTGCGGAAAAAGAAGCTCAAGTTCGCTCAGAAACAGGCCGAACCCCTCAAAGCCTATCAGGTCGGTCGATCACTGGTCATGCAGTACTCGCTCATGAGCCATGTAGGCGACCTGCGAAGAAGCTGTCACTGATCTGTGCAACACTCTGGTAAAAAATGGCTTCCACAGCATCGTCTGGGATCTCAACAACGAGGTCGTACAACGCAAGCTTGTGACCGGGGATGCGGAGGCCGAGTCGACATCAGAACAAATCCGACTCCGTAAGCGTGTAAACTTGTGATAGCTCGATCGTTATACTGAGACAGCCAAGTGATCGAGTCGATCAGTCAGCTTAGGTTTGCATCGGATCACATGGGTGAGAATATCGTGACAACCTTGGCCCCGCGGCATCAGGATGTCAAGGATGCGGTGAGGAGTCGCGCAAAGGTGAGGGACTTGCGCCATCCAGTGTGGCGCTCACCTCGTTTAACTTAGGGGGATCTGCCACCACACGAAGAGCTTCAGCAGACTCTGGCGGGAGTCATTGCAGATCTAGAAGCGTCTGTCGGTGTGGATCCGAACGTCATCGCTCGGTTCGACAGGCTGTCGAAAGAGGTGAGTCGGCTTTTTCAGTGTCGTGACTGTCATTGATGGGGAGCATAGCTGGATACTCTGCAGACATCCGTCACAAATCAGGAAAGAGATCAGGCGCGAGCCAAGCACTCGATCAACAAGATACTGGTGAATATAGTACTCTTCCTGGTAAGATCCCAGCTGATCGGAGCTAGGCAGAGTTTGATCCCGCTTTGGATACGCTTGTGGACGTGGTCGGCAGGAAGTTCGCTGCAGCCTTCGAGCGTGAGTGGTCCTTGGACTTTATGGGCTAAGACTGATATTCAAAAACAGGTGTCGGGTGTACCGGAGAGGTCCGCGTCAATCGAATCGACGGCGACTTCACGGCATGGGGTATCCAGATCTTCGTCAGTTATCGGGATGGCGAGAATCTCCAGCTCCTGACTGGATCTCACCAATCTGGCGGGGTACATCTTAGCGTATCCAGCATTGGCTGTGAGAACTGATTAATGGGTACTCCAAACAGGAACGGTCACTCGCTACGGTGACTTACCTCATGAGTCTCTCCGAAATGGCACGGACACCTTTCTCCCTAGTCGATGAGATTAACCAGGTGCGCAACAGTCTCGACTAGCGGAACGAGCTGATCATATCATAGGGAATGGACCAGCGTGCAGAGCGAAACGTTCACAACCAGCTCGTTGAGGTTACCTGCGCTACCAATGCGGGACAGTGCATCATACCAACGTTGATCGCTTCTATCCTCACTGATTTTCGGATAGATACTTCCTTATCACGCCGAAGCTGCTCACCAATTTAACATACCGTCGGAAGATGAAGGTGTTGGTCGTCAACAATGGTGAGAGCTTCCCTTCTACGGCTGGTTCTCGCTCACTTGAGACACACATACAGGTACTTGGCGTAAGTCTGCAACAAGGGACAGCTAGGAGATGACATACTGATAGGTTCTTGCCAGTGCCCGACTCGTCGGACGAGAACCAGAGCTACGGCGATCTCAAATCATGTCTAGATCGCTACAAGCGCGCCCACCATGTTATCGCTCATTAGGGTCCCCCAATCCCAATGATCTCCATCAAAACCCCCCATTTTCGTATAATCCAGATGACAGTATACCCGGTCTACATGGTGTCTCATCTCTTCCAGGTTATTGACGGTCATTCACGTCACCGGTCTTTCCGGAAAATCAATGCATGCATGATGATAGGGAAATGCATTACGCTGGGTAGATTGTACTATGCTAGGTGGGACGAGATGAGGTGGGCGGGACTAAGGAGCCACATCCACATGCAAAAGAGGCGAGAAATGGACATGCGGAAGGGCCTCAGATGAAACAGCAAGATCGACCTCCTCAATGGCCGCACGGAAAGAGTATGACCCGCTGGCAAGAAAGATGACACCAACAGAGTGTTCTACCTTCTCGCCTGGATGCAACTGGGGTAAGGTGGTTGAGAGGATCCCATCGAAAGCAAGATTTCGGGTTGGCAGCGTAGGCTGAGAAGAGGTGGGTCGACGTGAGGAAGGTGTGGTAACAGCCCATGACGAGTCGGTGGAAGAGGAGGGAAGGGGTTCCAGGCGGACGAGGGGTTGGATCAGGCGTTCTGTGAGGAGCAATGATTAGCGAGCAGTCCGGCAACATCTACGGGAAAAGCTTACCGAGCCGATTAACAAGTGACAAAACAACATCCGCAAAGTCCGTCGCACGCAGGACCTTGCCGTTTCGACGTGATATTGTAAGCGAGATCTCAAGGTCGTCCAGCTTGAGCACGTCGAGCAGGTCGGCAGAGAGCGGTCGATCTCGGAGAGACAATGTTCCAAACCGTCGTGACCCAGGCTAGCGATAACGGATCAGCTTATGCCCGAAAAGGCCGTTCAAACTCACCTCGAGCCACGTCACCGAGAGCGTCTTGAGCAGGTCATCGCGATACCAGAACAGCTCTCGTTCGGCTTGAAGCTGGGCCTTCGACTTCTTCGACTTGTCCACCACGTATTGCCTTTCCGATAGGCTTGGGATCGGTTGCGATAGGTCAAAGCTCGGTAAAGACCGGCGAGGTATGGGCAATATAATTCTGACATGACCACAGTCAGCTTGGTACAATTAATCTATTTCGTATCGACGTACCGCTCAGTCGCTCCAGGGGGAACAAGCCGACTAGCAGAAGTTTCGTCGTCTTCGCTCAGGTTAGCTGCGTCATTGGTACAGTCCATGATGAACTCACTTGATCCTTGTGAGCGGACAAGGCTGACCTCAAAAGGTACTCCGTAAACATTCCGCACATCCAGTCCAACCAGACAGTGCGCCTCATCATTTTCCTCGGCAAGCTGATGACGCAATGAATCCTGAAAGACAGGATCGAACGAGACCCTCCGAGGTGTCGTAGGAGCAGACGGATGCAAGTGACCATTCGGCCGAGCTAGCTTGCCGTTGATAGTGGGTGCACTTGACGGACTGACGAGGCGGACCAAGTCGAGTGCTTGGGTCTCGAGGGTATGGTACACGGTAAACATGACGGGGAAAGTGATCTGCCGGGTATGAAACAAGTTAGGGACGCCATTTTCCCTGTTGACCAAGCCGTAATCGATCCGGATAGAACCATCAATGCTAACTTTTAGCTCGGTGCACTAAACAGAACTCACCATCCGACCTTTCCAAGACAGCGAATGAAAAGCGTCCCTCTTCCACCCGGCGTTATCGATGTCTCCCCCTCGTTCTCCCGTGAGAACACCGGTCGGTTCATCATATCCCATTCCAGCTCGTACGCCTCTTCGGGACTAAGGTCGCCTTCAGAGATAGCAAGTTGAGCAACTCGGGCAGTCGAGTCGTCAAATGATAGCTTGACAAAGTCCACCGGAACCGAAGACGAGTTCTCGAGAGTGATCCGAATAGTCGAGCTGAGTTACAGATATCAGCTCTTGACATCCATGCAAATGAGGTACCGACCTCTCGCCATTGTACAGCATCACTGTTCCGTGCGTAAGACTGGTCTTCTTGATCCACAATAAAGGTTGCTCCTCTACCACCATGCACTCGAGCCAGTTCTCGTGTTCCTCCACTGGTTGCTCTGCATATATCGGGAACCGAGAGTCCAGACCGGATCGCTTGATCTTGCTGAACTCCGCAGAATACCTCGATCGACGTTTGTCTCGACGTTGAATATCCTTTTCACCAGCGACAGGGAGCAGGACTTCAGAGGATGACCCGTCCGGAAGGCGAATGGACACGCCCCGAAACTGGATAGAACCGGGATCATTGGTGACTCCTGTTACTCGGGTGGTCTGGATCGAATTAGGCGATAGACAGAGAGCAAGAGGTGAGGTGGTGAAGGCAACGCCGGATGTCCTAGAAACGTGAGCGTGGGACTCGATGGTAACTGAGGAACGAACAGAAGGGCTAAATCTTGGATATCCAGGTCAAATGCGAAGGGATTCTGCAACGTGACAAAAACGTCCACCTGCTCGTTCGCCACGAGCAGTGTCTAACATCTCGTCAGCATGTTTCAGTCAACGTCACGTCCAAGCTTACCTTACCCGCCTCCACAGCTTTCAGCCGGGGGTCATACAAGAAAGGATCCTTCGCGTCGCCATTCGCAGCAATCTCGGATCTCAAATGTGCAAGAGGCATCCTGTTTTCCGCCAAGCTATCTCACACTTCCCTCAGCTTCGTATTATACTATCAGAGACCTATTGACCTGCCAATCTCCATACTCAATACCGTTTTGCCAGGTAACCACCATCCGACTCCAGCGAAGTCCACACCTCTCCGTCGGACGGTCGCTAAGGCTGCAGGATACATTTTGGCGAGATGAGCTTGGGTCGAGCCGTTGAGAGACGTATGCATATTGCGGAGAGCCGAGGTGCAGAGCTTGATAACTGATGGGTGGTCTGGCAAGGCTTCGGCTACAGCGATACCCTCCTTCATCATTCCCACTTGCAGTTCGGGCCATCCAAAGCGCTGTGCTCGCAATGACTGATCCATGGACGAAGCAGAAGGTAGTAAATCGAGGCCCATGATCGAGCTAGCCCTTTCGAAAAGCGCCATGACCCCAAAATTTCCTTCCGTCGACTCCTTTCGGCGGACTGCTACAGCTTGAGGCGAAGCGACCGCCATATCCAGACCAAGACCGACGGAAGCTTCTTCAGCCAGAGCTACCTCTTTGCTCTTGCTCAATCGAGCTGCGGACTTCTCACCAACGAGCCGTCCTATCTCTTCCCGGCCTTCGACAATCATGATGCCGACCCGCTTGACCACCTCTCGGGAGAAGTACGCCTCTTTCCGCGGAAGGTCAAGCCATCGTGCGAGCCACGTCACCTCGACGTGCAGATTGAGCTGCTCGATCTTGGTCATTGCTCGATAATGCGGTGCCCGCGCTTGCTCGGCATGTCCAAGGACGCTGTATCGGGTGAGCTGCGATCGAGATGACAGCAGAGCAAGAGCGCGTTGTCGAACTCTTCTGGAGTTTGTATGCCGGGCGTCGTCAGGCGAGAGTGGAAGAGGAAAGGAGCGCGGGAGACTATGGCTCATGATAGCTGAAAGAGCTATCGAGCCCCATCCTCCTGCAGCCCAGACGAGGAGCACGAAGTGGCTGATTCGAAGAGCGAGACCGGAGTAGAGGTGAGCGAGGAGACCTTCCCCAGTCCCGACGAGCGATGGGTTGGTTGATGACGGAGCGGAGAAGGTGAGGGATCCGGAGGCGGCATGTGGGGATGGTGAGAGGATGGTCGGTGGGTAAGGAAGGGGTGCACGAGAGAGACACGTCAAAGCGGACTGGAAGTGAGAGATCGTTTCGACCGGTATTGGAGATGCTGGAAAGGGCTTTGTCATGTTCTGGGGCAGTCAGCTCTGCATCTACCCAGTCGGATGAGGGGTGAAATTTACAGATCCGTCTCGACCATCCCAAGCTTCCCCTATTCCCGCGACCGCCCTTCCCTCTCTTACCGCCGCTTCCCATAGAACATCCCCGATCCCTCTACACCGCTCCGCTCCATCATCATAGCACCTGATCGCAGCCATATACATCCCAGCGAGGAGGTACATGTCTCCCAGCAATTTCAGCAGGCGACCTCCAGCCACACCGCCAAGTGGTGCTGAGGTGTACTTCGTCGCCAAGGATTGCATAGTCGGAACAGTTGAGCCGGAAGGTTGGGAAGACACGGAAGAGGCGGAGGTACTCCGGGCGAAGGGTGATGTGAGGGCGGATGATCTGCGAAAAGGGTTTGATGAGGCAGAGGCCGAGGAGGAAGACGGGCCGGACAAGGAGGACGGCTTGATACTGTTCGTTTGGAGGGGTGGTAACGATGGCGGTCTGACTGAAGTGGGTCGTCCGCCTGGGTTGAGTGATCGTGTCAATGAGATGCCCATCCCGCTGAGCGCGTCCACGGATTGAGAGTGAGGTATCGGAGATACAGGAGTGCCCGTGCCGGATCTTGGGGGTACTTCGAGTAATGGAGTGGTAGATTGAAGGATGCCATTCGTACCATGATGGGGAAGAGTTGATGTCAAAGAAGGAAGCAGGGTTGACGAGAGGGTTTTCATTCCGGTTGGAGTCTCGAGAGCTGTCGCCTGGGAGAAGAAACGTCATGAGCATGGACAATAGTCAAGTAAAGCATCCCGCTCACCAACTCTCCAAGCTCCGACAAGACCTCCCCTACGACCTCTCCCATCATCCTGTTCACCCATCCCTCGATACCCTCACTAGGAGCATAAACCACCTCTCCTTCCCTCTGTTCGCCTTTCCCACCCCTTCTTCCCTCTTCTTCTGAACCAGGTATTCTCCCATTTGAGCCATTCTTAACAAGCGATGGTCTCGGTGTTGGGTTTCTCGGCAAATGAGGAGGAACTATGACAAGTCGTCTGACGAGCGGGAAGGGAGACGTCGGAGGGAACAGACCATCTATCGCTCGGTAGAAGGAATCACTCAAAGTCGAAGGCGGTTTGACCGGTTCCTCGAGGAAAGCTGGCGCAACAGGAGCACTCGCTTGACCGATGTCACCAGTATCCTCAGCATCCTCCTCATCGACGGTATATCCCTTCACTGGCTCGATAGTTCCTCCAGGATCCACAGCTATCCCAATGACGACGAGCGGAAAGGCCGCCAATCGGAGCAGGCCCAAGGGGTAGAGGTGTCGTGCAGGTGGATGAAAGGTGTAGGCGAGGTGAACATGGTTACCGGGAGGAGCCTTTGATATCGACGCACCGGATGAGGAAGGGAAGAAGCGTGTGGAAGGTCCTTGACTCCGGGCATGGTTGGTAGAGGAGGATGAAGATGTTCGTCGCCGAAGCTCGTCAGCTCGCAGAGTTTGGTGTCGGCGGATCAAGGTTGTCCAATAATCATAGACAACCTCCGAGAGCGCAACAGTCGAAGTCGAGCTACGATGGACGGGAACGAGGAGGATCTGTAGCTTGGCGAGGGAAGTCGGATCAGAGAGTAGGGATAAACTCGTAGGATTCGACATCTCGTCGTCGGGCCAAGCCCGGCTTAACCAGCAGTGGTGAGCTGTCCCTCGCTGAAATACTCTAATGCGATAAGATAGGACCGTGGGACCCTATAGTCCCTGCTGAGAGGGTCGGGTCCCGGTTCAATACTTCGAACCGACAGAAAAGGGTCCCAAAGCTACTCCAGCTTTGGACATGGCCAAAAGAACACGCCCATTCGACGTGTCGGCTTATCGGCTCCACCCTGATAAGATTTTGACTTTCCTTGGCCTTGCTGTCCGACGGACTTCCTGCATCTTTCTGCCTGTTCAGCAAACTTTCCTGCCTTGACAAGATTTGCTCCTCACTCGATGCCGAACAATCGCCGTCTCACGAAGAAGACAGTGAAAGGGAAAGAAGGTCTCCATCCAGGGTCCCGGAAGGGTGCGGACTCCACATCGAGTTGAAGCTATGCCAAGCTGGGACGCTCGTTGAGGAGCTCCTACTGATTTTGCCTTGTTTGTAGCCGGTCAACTCACTCGCGTCCACTTACGATCCACAAAACTCCAAAAACAAACCAAGCATCGGCGAGAAGCAGTCTCAACCAAACGTACATTTCCATTCCTTGCCCAAGTCCATTCCCATTCAACCCTACCTGATGCTAAATCGCCTACTCCAGTACATCGCCCATTATTCTTCCTCCATGCCCTGACTTCCCTACATCCCCTCACCCTCCCCTCACTCCGAGCACTCATCGCCGACTTCTACTTGGCTCGACACGATCATCGGATGTCCGAGCTTGAAGCTGAGAGACGAGCTGGACGACCGAAGAGTAGGGAGTTGCTCGAACTTGAAGAGCTACGCCGGAGGGAGGTAGCAGAATGGGAGACTGGGTTCGGCAAGTCTCCTAATTTACGAAGTAGATCACGTCAAGCTTATGGAGAGCAGAAGTACCTGACTTGACACATGCGCCGACTACACGATTCCTCTACCACTTCCTTAACTCAGATACACCGATGCAGCCATCCCATGTCGACCTCTTACGGCAGATCAGACTGTTTAAGGATTCGGATGAGGTAGTCTTGTCCAAACCTGGTCGGACTGAGAAGATGGGCCTAGGAGGGGAAGCTGATGATGGAGGAGAAGGTGGAGAGGATTGGACGGCTTTGAGCGCGGAAAAGGACGGGATGGCAATAACAGCTTGAGAAGCCTAGCCTTTTCCGAACTTATATTAAGCATGGCAGTATACCCAGTCACAGGATACAATGCCACATTTCGTTGTGAGCCTCTTGTACTTGCTTTTCTGGGTATACTTCGCGGTCTTTCAGTCAAGGGCCGTCGTGCCGGTTCGCATCAAAAGCCGTTCGTAAATACCGAGTCTGAGATCTATCAAGCATGACGTTCGGGCATACTACCGATCTCATCCAGTCAGGTCCTGAAAATCCCTGTCAGATATGATGCGAAATAGGAACGAACGAAGGAGTCTGGATCTCTCAAATTATCGCTCATACCCAATCTCAACCGTCCCACCTTCCGCCTTCTCCCTCTTCGGAACTTCATACATCCCTTTCCTCCCTTCAACAGGTACATGCTCACATGTACATCTATCCGCCTGAGGGACACCTGCTAAGGCCTGGATTCCGTTATCAGTGCAAGCTTGACAGCGTACTGAAAGAATAGACGCACCATCTCGATATGATTGCCTGAGATACCCATTTCAATTGATTGAGCGATATCTGCAGGTTTAGATATCGACGTACCGCATCCCCACCAAGTTGGTTTCCGGTCGTTTGGGCAGTCCACGCGCTTGCACATGACAAGACCTATGTTTGGTAGAACGGCGATAAGGGGAAGAAAGCATCCAAGCGGAGGAACGGTGGAACCTTCGAGGTGGAGGTCCGAGCGGAAGCGGTGTTGTTTCTATACCTAGAGACGATTACGTCTAGTCATACAAAATTTCCCTTCCCTATCAGACAGACGTATCTGAACACCCCTGTGGCATATTCCAACACTCCCTCTGACGATGGGTGTCATAGTAAGCCTTCTCCTCACTGCTACCTCAAAGTGTGCCTATCCATAATGGCGGGAAACGCCTCGTCCACTCTCGTCCCGTGAAATCCCTGAACTTCAATTCTTCTTCTCTCATCGTTTACCATCGGTGAACGAAGATGTTGATAGATTTAGATAGGTTGTAAAATCAATCCCCGCCAATCCACTTCTTTTCGCCATCCTACTCCAAAGAGGGCTCGTTGATTCGTTGACCTGCCGTCGGCGAGCTTATGGAGACTCGGGTGCCTGCTGCTTTACGGTGGCTTCCCCCTTGTCCGAAGGGGATGTTTGTCTCGTATTCTACTCGGTAGTGGGCCTGTCGATTCGTTCACTTGCCCGTGACGAGCTTATGGAGGCGGGGGGCCTGCTGCTTTGATGGCTTGCCCCCTTTACCGAAAGGGATACAGCGGCAAAGTAGTGCAGTGGGAGATTGAGATGCCGCGATGAGATGTGAGTGGTGCAGTTCCGTGTGCCGTGGTGTGATACGGCTCCGTGCGTCGAAGTTGATTGACGCTGTGATCATTGATATTCAGCCGTGTGCCGTTTGACGTATGTGCATGGGGGAGTGACGTTCAAACTATCCTCTAAGCGTCCATAAAGACCAAGGTTCCGGCGATTGATAGCGTGCCGTTACCCCCGGTGATGTTCTGAAAGGGAACGGAAACTCGGTGAATGGCTTTAATCGACGCTCTTCCCCCTTTGAGGACGAGGCCTGAATCTTGCGCTTACCTGAAGCCGTATGCAACCGAGGGATCCCTGGTGAATTCACATCAGATCAGCGAGTGAAGAAACGAGTGATTCTGCATATGCGGACACGCCAATCGATATCTACGGGGAATGATGTTCAATACCGCCTCAAACCTAATGTGTCGCCAAATTTGTTTTTGCTCTTAAAACCCCTCTTATCGTCCTCTCCCAACAACTTTCGCTGAATTGATCTTTCCTTCTTCGTACGCGAACCGATCGTCATCACTCTCACCAACTCCTGTTCTCCGCCGCCCACTCGTCCCTCGGCCCTTCCCGCCGCATCTCCTCTGCCTGGGCGGGAATATCGCTCACTACCGCCTTGGGGTGGTGGATTTCGTTGTTGTGGCTGTACACTCAGATGTCTCATCACTCCCCTCTGATCAAGACAGGAGGGTTGAGCTGCATTCATGTGGTACAGCCGCTGATCGGGCGGCCCGCTTTGATGTTGATAGCAGAAGCCTTGCGGTTGCTTAGAGAAGTCTATTGGACGATGTATTGTCGAGTCGGGAGGACTGAATGGCACAGGGACGGGAACGAGGTTGACATTTGGCGCTGAACGATACTGTTCCGCCGGGAATGACGACCTGTTTGTGCGTGCTAGTCGAGGTGATGTCGGCAGTGTTGATTGCGAGCCCGCCAGAGACGCTCGTCTCAAGGTCAAGGAAGGCTCGGACGATGGGGTTTCGTGTCCTCCACTGGTCACGGGCAAAAGAGGAAGCGAATCATTTGGCGTCTCCGGTCCCTGTGGCTCCGCCAGCCCATTCTCCTCCCTGTACCGTTTCAGGTCTCTTGGGTCATAGATGATTTTGAGCACTCCATCCTCGAACTTCTGTCCAACAATCTTTGGTGAGGATTTGCGCGTCGAAGAGCTCGCCGGATCATTGTACGGGACGGAGGCCTGCTGATTGGGCGCGTGAGAACTCATCGACGGATTTGAAGACCTCGGCTGTCGCGATTGAGACAGGTTCGCAGGAGAGACGATTGTGGAAGCCTGATCAGTTTGATACGGCTTCTCAGGGGGAACGTTGGGAGGAGATAAATGATGTTGCAAGGCTTGAACTGGGGCGAGCGAAGGAGCAATGTATGGAGCGGGATGCGGAACGTATCCGATTCCTAGCGAATACAAGGTCTGCCCAGTCAGCGACTAGCATCAGTTGGAGCAGTCATACTCACAGGTACCAGACTTGCAGCGCTACCGACTTGAGGCGGACCTGGAATGGTTTGATGATGCCTCAGGGTTTCTGTTGGTGACAAAGACGAGCCGAGAACGGTATTATTAGGTATGAAGCCACACCAAACAGGTGCAGCATGGTAGATACCGTTGGCCGGCGGAGGCGGGGGAAGCAGATGTCCAGGCGGTGTCGGCGTAAACGGTGAAGGGGTCTTCCAGCTGTCATCGCTTTGGATCGAATGAGGGCTGTATTGAGAAGCCATACTAGGGCTGACAGCGCGACCTAGGTGGTCGAGATAAGTCTCCTTAGTCTGAATTGGCCTTATCAGTATGGTCAAAACCAACAGAGATCGTGCTCACCTGGACGTCCATAGGAAGCACTTTCCTCTCCTCGACCTTGATGCCTGAACCGAAGGACACCGCGTGGTTCTGCGGGTCATCAATCGTTGCACTTAGCGACGAACGATCACTTTAGTTACCTCGTAGTGTATGGCACGCCGAGCGGCATCAACTGTCTGAAACAGTACTCGAGCTGTTGCGTAGGTCGAGATAGCCGTCATAGGATTGTACTCGATGTCGCACTTCAGAGAATAGCCAAGCTGTCAACGAAACCTTCATAAATTGGTGAAAGTAGCTTACGATCTTTCCGTAGCGCTCGAAGCGTCTAAGTAAGGTCTCCTTGGTCTCGAGCGTTTTGACTAGTCGCCCAATAAAAATGGCCGATTCATCGATGTATCTCACTTCACCTGTGGAAGTGTCCTCCTTGAGGGCGCGGCCTTTGTAGATGGGTACTAAAGCACGGCGCAGGAAGGGATGATATGAAGGCGGTGTGAGGAGCAGAGTTGTCTGAGAGCCTTGTGTCCGCGTGGCTCCATCTGTCGGTGCTGTACCTGCAGATCCAGTCGTAATTGCGTTTCCGACATCAGGGCGAGGCGCGAGCCCTTGAGCGCCCACATGTTCGACCTTATTTCCACAGATTCGCTGATTAACCATATGATCGGGACCTTTTGCCCTTGCTCGCAAGACCGGTGACCCCATAAAGGCTTCCAAGCGGGTTATTGGTGAGAAAGGCTTCACCTCGTCATTCGCAGCAGGAGGGACATCGGTTTTGTAGTAGCCATCGCCCTCCTTTGCCCATCGCGAGGTGATGCCTTGAATCTTGCCAATCTCCTACAGGGCATATTAGCACGAGGGCATACGTCCTCCGCCGAAGACTGACATTCATGAGCAAGATTGCTTCATTGGGATGGCTAATAGTCACCAGCCAACCTTCACCCTTTCTTGTAGCAGGGACAATCTCGCAGATCTCCGCAAAATACTCGCACAGACGGGGGACGATCTGTACAGCCATCAACATGAGAATGATATCCAAAGGGCTTACGTCCTTCTCCGCGACATCCTGCGTCAGATTGACCTCCTCCAGAATCACAGGTTCTTCTCCGGTGTCTTGGATCGATCGGTTCCGTACAGCCTGCATTTCGCCATGAGAGGTGACTATTTTGGACCACCAAACCAGCTCGGCGTCCGGACTCGTCTTCGGAACAGCACAAACCACGACTTTGTCCGGTATCCGCTGGAAGTTGAAGGTGCGGAGATCCTCGCGACGCCTAGGGTTGACTTTGGCGCCGACGTAGCGCTGCAGCCTCGATGGTGACGCCGAGCGCGATCGATGATCGAAACGAGGGCCGGACAGACGGATGTAGACCGTCCTGGTCGAATTCTGCCATGGCAACTGTTTGATATCGATATTGAAGGCGGTCGGGGCTAGGCGACCCGTGGACTGGAAGGAGCATAGGTGTGACTTCGGGTCGGCAGAGCACTTCTCTATGCTATCTTCGTTCTAGTGGGAAATCAGCTTCATGTAGCCTACAAAAGGGTGCCTCACGCTGAAAATCACATAAGCCGACTCGCACTTGTCCCCATTGACCTCATGTTGGTACCTATGATTGGTGTCAAAGACGGGCGGCCATTACGGGCGAAGAGAAGCTCACACGCTGTTGACCGTCCCGTATCTGGAGAAGTGCTGAATCATCGCATCTCTCACATAGTCAACACGAATCGGGAACTGGAACCTGCGGCGGAATGAAACTCAGCCAGTGCCAATGAAAGAAATTCCCCGAACTCACAAGACCAAGAGCCGTTTGCCCGCCCACAATGGGCTGTACAAAGGGTGAGGCTGACGCTTCCACCACTGGCCATCGCTCCCCGGTTCTCGATATCGTGGTCTACCCCTCCTGCCCGTATACCCAAACAGGCTTGTCACCGGACTACGCAAGGGTTTTACGCCCGGGCCAAAGCGTCCGCGCTGTCCCGTACCGCTGTTGCTACCATCGATGCTCACAGAGACAACTGGAGGCGGGCGGCGAGGACGCTGCGCGTCGGGTCGAGACGCTTGCGGCGAGTCCTTTCCATAATTCGCTGTAAGATGTTCGGTTGGTGTCGCTCTATCAATGGTGGAGAGTGCGGAGTCCTTCTCATCCCCCGAGTAGAACACAGTGGCAGGCAGGAGAATTCGAGCAGTACTATCGGGTCTCTGGCCGGTCACGGATGTCAAAGAAGTAGCATTTGCTTGAAGCGCAGATTCGCTGATACGAATCGCAGACTCGCTGATAGGCGGCGATGCTGGAGGTACGGATGTGACCCATTGCTGAAGCAAGGCGTCTTTCTCCTTCTGCTGCTCAGATCGCGGTGGCTGAGCGTCTTGCGCCCATCCACTGTCGGACGGGGTAAGCGCGGGAACGATTGCATCGGCAAATTTGCCATTGTCCGCTCGTATCTTACACCAGTGACGAGGACGATTAACGTCGACAGTGTTCGCATCTTCATGGGCGGCTTGACGAAGCTGATGCGGTAATTGGTCAAGCAGCTTTTGGGGAAGATACGTCGGAACAGTCTCGGATGTTGGCGCGACCCAGGATGTCTTGTTTGAGGGCCTTGGCGAGCCAGAATCGTGCGACTGAGGTGCGTCGTGAGACTCTTCAGATGCGTCACTCTTAACGGATAGCTCCTTTGAGTCCTGCTGGCAGCGTGCTGGATCCCCAGTAGCGACTGGTTCGACCATAACATCGGCACTGAAGGCACCTTTCACCGACGATGCTGGCGAGGCGCGGTTACTGCTCGTGATGTCTCCGCGCTGAGACCTCTGCGAACTCGGGGAGACCGGATCGAACTTTCGCAAAGGCCACCTCGTCGCAAGTCCGTTAGGTGTAGTGTCTGCTCTCGAATCGCTCGACAACGGCTGGCTGACTGGTGAAGCGCGAGACTCATTGCGTGAGAGATTCTGATTACGACCAGTGTCAGCACTTCTCGTCACGTCGAGGGATATGAGGAATCACATTCCGCTGCGAAGACACATCACTAGAAGGATCATCACAGGTCGGCCATCCGTCCTCATCAGGGCCTTGAATGTACTCTGACTGTCGGTGTGAAGGAGGGGATGCAGCGGAGGAAAGAGGCCCGATCAAGCAAGAGAGAGAGAGAGAGAGAGAGAGAGAGAGAGAGAGCCCCGTCAGGCATGCTCACGGAGAAGGCGAAGAAGCTCACCTGTGCATTGCGGGAGTCGATATCAATACTGGCGGTCTGCGCATCCTGGCACGTCTTAGCCTATATCTGAACCCAGGCAAGATGAGCTGACATTCTTAGCCTCAAGCGCAGGAGCTTCCACGGGTAGCGGAGGAGGACAGATCGGATGATATGGCGCTTTGTCCTCGATCGTTGATTCGGGAGGGGTCTGAGCCTTGATCTTCACAGAGAACACGACGTGGTACTGCTGCTCCCGCCATGAGCTATCGTGTGCAAAATTTAAAAAGAAGGCTTACTCCCTCAACAAAAGGCTCTGTGCGGTAAGGGATCCGAGCTCGAAGGTGCTCCTTGACTGGTCTCAGCGAAATCGAAGCAACCGGAAACTTCCTCACCTCATTGTTCCCACCACTCCGTGACTGCTTCTTTTTAGGCTCTTCTAGCGTATCCCATCCCGATACCCATCCACCCCCATCATCTTCGTCCGCCTTAGGAGTTTCACTTTCGGCCCTGACGGACTGCGCGTGCTCGGAACCTTGAGTGGACGGTGAAGGGCCTCCCCAGCTCGGTTGACGATGAGGAACCGGGTTGGTCTGAGTCGGCGGGAGGGTGTCCGTGGTAGAGTTACGTGAAGATTTCTGAGGATAAGGATTTCGAGAGTACGGATTATTTGCCATGTTTCGATGGAAACGAGGGTTCTGATGAGAGCGAGCGCCTCCAGACCAGCTGGTGTGGTTATCACTCATTGTCGGGATAAGAAGCAGATCAGAGAGGACGAATTGTGACACGTCCCAAACGTAAGAGCTGACTTTGAATTCAAGGTCAAGTCAAGGTAAAGAAAGAAAAGCAAGGAGAAGCGAATGAGGAATCAGTTCACTACTCAAATCTCGTTCCTCTTCCCACGCTACTCAGCCCCTATGTCTCACCGCTCCCAAAAACCCTCAGCCATCCCGACGTCCAAAGGTGGTCTGACTGTCGAGTCCGAGCGTGGAAAGGATGCCTCGAATCAGGTTCCGTGCAGGGTTCGGCTGACGGGGAGTCGCCTCGGCAGGTAACTCGAGCTTGATGAGGAACGCTTTGATCGCTTGATTAGGTTTTCGTCCCGCATGGATCGCTGATTCGCTATCGATCGGCTAGTATTTGTCACGCACTTTGATCCGTGACGGTCATGCGATTAAGGGCTTCAGAGCTAGTGGAATTTGCACGAACACAGCGGTTCAGGGGCGAGAAGCACTTGAAAAGGGTTTTGAACTTGGAGCTCCCGGAATGACCCTTGCCTCAGCTAGATGCCGTTGAGCGTCAGCTGAAACCTATGAAGTTTTCGCCAAAGTTACTTATCTGTAAACCCGCCCTGGAGTTACTTATCTGTAACCCCGCACTGGAGGTCGATGCACGGAACAACTGATTCTGCAATCTCGGACTACTGAAATCTGCAGAAATGCTTTGGTCAACCGCATACATACCTCCACCTGTTTTGCATCCTGCGTTACTACAGCTTTCTCTTCGCTGAGTTTTGGTTTCTCCTCCTATATTTCTTCTCACGTCACTCGCTTCACCCGAACCTCATTAGACAGCGGTGATCATCCTCCAAGCAACAACTCCCGCAAGACAGACAACCGTCACCCACTTCCCAGCTTCCTTGGCCGTCTTCTTCCTGCTCTCCTTCTGAGCGTGCTGACGACCCGCGCGGTCGATCGCTTCGACATCACGGTGCGAGAGGTGAAGGTCTCCAGCGGCTAGCATACCTTTGAGGCGGTCTTTCTTGGATGACTTGGTGATCGCGACGGCGCTGTCGTTCGATAGCCATCCACATTTGGAGTACAAGCAGGGCAAGCAAGGGATGTAGGATAAACGGAGATTCACAGAGAGGTGGGAGTGAACATCGAAGCGATGAGGAAACGCTTTGGTCAGCATCTCGTCTGCTCAAGGCTTGTTCAGGGTTGAGACTCACCCCTTCGCCTTGATCCAAGCCAACATAACCTGCTCCGGATTCGCCCCTTTCTTGGCCGCAATCTGCTCGACGACCTTCACTACAGGGCTCCCTTGGTCATCTCTCAACGGTCTCAGCGGAGAGTATCCTTCAGCGACGATGTGGTGTTCCGCCATGAAAGCGAGGAGTGGGGCTGTCTCGTGGTAGACATTCGGGTGAAGGAGGATCTGATTGACGAGAGGTTTCATCGAGCATGATTCGAGGATCTCCGTCAGGTCTTGAATCGAGAAGCTAAACCACACCCCCTTTGATCAGCTCAAATCCACCTTTCCGAGGCTGACCGGGCAAGAAGGAGGTGAGGAACCCACTTTGAAACCCCAATAGTCTTCGCATAACCCAACTTATAAACCTCCTCCATCTCCCTCCAAGCACCAGGAATATCACCTTTCGCATGTCTCGGCGAATGAATCAAGTACAGGTCGACATACTTTAATCCCAACTTTCCGAGTGATTCCTCACATGATTGACGGGGTTTCTTATCGTCAACACCGGACCATTTCGTAGTCAACCAGATCTCTTGACGGGAGAGACCGGTCTCTTTGATCCCGTCGCCTATTTCTTTCTCGTTCCCGTAGGCTATGGCGTCATATCAGCCTCGGTACAAAACATGTATTGATAAAGGTAAACGTACACTGAGCTGTGTCGATATGCTCGAAACCGACATCGAAAGCCATATCGATCGAGTTCGCAGTCTGGGGATGAGAGATTCCTGACGAGCCAAAGGCAATGGAAGGGATGTAACTCCCATCGGCGAGTTTGATATGTTCGAAGGGCATCTTGGCGATTTTAGGAGGGAGAGCAGGGATCTATCAAGTTTGGACTTAAGCCGCGGAGAGCAAATGATCGATGAATTGCCAACCGGAATCCACCAGACGTTATGTTCGGCCGTATCCGCCCTGGTTAAGTGACCTGAAGCTTTCGCCGTGTGCCGTATTGCTAGACCCTACTCGCCTCAAACAAAGGCACAGCGGCAGAATGCATTCGACGTCACGCCGTGAAGAGGTCACAACTAGGGGCACTCTCAACTTATATAGGCCGATTCTGCATGCGTCTCGGAGCGCGATTGGATATATTATAAAGGATTTGTGACCCGGCTCCGAGCCTCTACACTTCCTCCTTCCTCCTTCCTTGTCCCGCTTCTATCCTCCGTCCATCTTCCAATGGACATCCCCAACATCGGTATGATCCTGTCCTAACACCGCACTTCACAATCCGCTCCGTCTCTCGTTTGCACCACACCCGCTTATACCAAACCACCCGACAGACTGTCTCCCCTCCGGACTGCATTCCCACCGAGGAGGATGATGAGGATGAAGGCGGTGGAGAAGAGGATCCACTCGATCCATCCGAAGGCCTCGGCCGCGACGAGCTGACTACAGTAAGTGAGGTCGGATTTTGAACATCGTTGACCGCCACCGAGAGAACTGGTGAACGAGGCGATCGCGCTGAGCCAGAGGATCCAGCTATTCGAGACGAGTCAGCGCAAGCCTCCGAAGGCCAAGCAAGCAAGGGACTACATGCCTGGAGGACTGGGAGGAATACTCACGTGAGTCCGAACCAAACTCCGTGAGATGCGATCGAGACGATGATGCTACCGGCGTTGATGAGGAAGAACACTAGGTAGAGCGCTGTGAAGACGACAGTCCACCATGAGGTGAAGACGAGGAATCGAACTCGATCGCGGATGCCGCTACTGGGGTAGGTCTCGTTCCTGGAGATCGTCAGCGAAGCTCATGCGGGAGCTGCGATGTAGGCAATGGAAGACGAAAAGTCCCGCGGATTTATAGTGGGGAAAGGAGGCGTCTTCGACGGGATTAAGTGGTTCGATGGCGAAGGTACGGGGCGTGAAGCGCTCATGGAGGAACAAAGGTGGAATAGGGAGAGTGCAGTTGGGCATAGACGATGGAAAAGAAAGTCGACTCACTGGTTGTACTTAGTGACTAGATCAATCATCAGCATCGTTATCCTCCCTTTGTTCCCCAGCCAAACAGAAGCCAGAAGAATCATCTACTCACCGAGCCAAGCCGTGATACAACCCTCGAGGATGGCGAAGAAGCATAGCACACCCATCATCACGGGGTGTCCGCGTTTGACGGTGGACTCCTACATCGAACAGTCTAGTCAGCGACAAGGACATCGGGGGTGGCTGGTTGTTGTGATTGAAAAAGGATGCGAGATTTCATGGGAGAAAGACATACCATCTCGAGCGGAGTGTGTTGATAGCTTCGATAAATGTGGAGAGTGAGAAAGGTCTTTTATAGATGTTCTGATGCGTTGACAAGAAGAAGCAAAGCAGATCGAAATGGACTGACAAGGGATCAGACGCCACCTTCAAGTAACACGGGAAGAGTGGATGACGTATTCTGCAAACGTAGTGCACCCTATTTTATCCCGCATCGGCCGGAACGGGTCAAGGAGAAACTCTCCTAATCCGGAGAGGTAACTCCCGATTACGCAATCTTTTCCTGCATAAACAACTTTCCATACATCGGGGGAATGATACTAGGGGGATTCCCAAGCATGCGTTAGGATCGCAATAATACAGACTGTGCCGTCGCTGATGCATATGCAGGATAGTAAGATGTACCCAAACCAGATGTCAGATGTCTACTCTCTCTACAGTGGTCCAGGTGACCAAAGCACTGATCCCCCGGCTTCCTCGACCTTCTTCCCGTAACCCTTGACTGCGCCTACTCGATGCAGGTAGTCCCGTATTGCTAAACGCATCTCCAACGCCACTTCCTTGGTAAGGATGTCGGTGATCAAGGGATATAGATTGGGGATTTGTGTCTCGAACTATAGCGATACCCATCAGTCTGATCCAAAGGACGGACTGATGTCGATGCGTACAGCTGCTTCTTCGAAATCGATACATCCAAGCAGAATATCAGTGACAACCGGTGTCCAAGCCGCAACATTCCGCGGTTGTGTCTCGGGATCGATCGCGATGAAATCCTTGATCACTTCGGTACCAAGTCTAAGCGCAGCTTGATCAGCTTACATTGCTTTTCAAGTAAGAAGGAGGAACTCACGGGACTAATCGCTCAAGAACGCCGTTTCTCGTAGCCCGATGTGCCTCCCGTGGATCCCTATACATCCTCAACAGCACGTTGATCAACGTCGCTGCGGAGCTCGATTCCTGCTTCAACAGGTTCGGTAATTGCTTCATGAAACCTATTCACTGCCTCAGCTCCGGCTTCAGATCCAATCCTCGAAGACGTACCAACTTTCCACAACCGCATCCTCAGCTCCTTATCCGTATTGAACATCCTCGCAAATCGCCATGAATCATCCAGCACGCCCATGAAGCGCAAAAGATGCTCCGCCGGTATCGTATTGTAGACATCGTCGTTCTGGAGCAACTCGTGTGTCGTCTCGATGAGCAGTAGTTGGAGGACACATTTGACGATGATCTGCTTGAAGATCCGGCGTTGCTCGGCGTAGGTGAGAGTAGGCGGTAGGGTAGGTTTGGAGGTAGAAGCGGGCTCTAGTGGGGCCGGTGCGACAAACTTTTGGAAGGGAGCTAGCGATGGGAGTCAGTATCTACAAAGAAAAGTAAGGGGTTATGTTTCTCACCATCTTCATCAGCTCCTGTTGGCTCAACCTCAGAATGCAATTGCGGATCGAAAAGCTGTCCAGCGGTAGTCGTCCTGAACAGCTCGACGAAAGCGCTAACGATGAGCTCCCACTTCTCCGGATTGAGCTTTCGGACATTACTCTCGAGCAGCTTTTGGAGACATGACGTCCCTATACGAGCCAATGTGTCGTTTTCTGAAAACCTCATCAGCTTATATGTATTGACGATCGGATGTCATACCTTGACAAATGCATGCAACCAGAATGTCGAGCAGACCATCTAGGTAAAGCTGCAACACCTCAAAGTAGAAGGTGAATAGATCGATCGTATCTCTCAATGCCGTGATGAGGGTCGTCGACAACCATACTGACATATCTTCCGGACTTCGGAAGCGTATGTCCGACTTGGCGCGGAGGACAGCGAAGATTGGGAAGAGGACCTCGGTACAAACGGTATTCCAGAAGTGAGGAGTGAGACCTCGACCATGTGTTTTCAGCGTTTCGAAGAGACAATCGAGCGCTCTGAGGCGTATCAGCTTGGATCCCCTTAGGTTTTGCAAAGGATATTCACAATCTCCGTACCTCCAGATCCTCGCCAGTCATGATAATCTCGTAAAAGCTATGCAGCACTGGCAACCAATACTTGACCATCGGTTCCTCCTGTCCTTGCGGCTTCTCTTCCTCGCCAGGACCGGGCAGCAAACACTCCGGACACTGCAGCATCTTCGGTACTGTTCCGCGAACCATCTCGATCGCTTGCAAACTGATCTTCTGGAACTTTGAAACCTTCGAAAAGTCGGTGATGCAGGATGCCAAGTCGGCGAAGGAGCCATATCGGACAACGAGGGCGAAATGTTCTCGGTAGACGAGGGTGACGAGCTCGAATGCGTAGTTGGCTACTCGTTCGGTGAGAACTTTGGAGGCCGCTGAGAAGACTCCGAACATCGTCCGCCAGCCCGATCGTAGGTTCTGGACACGGGCTTGTATCATCTGCTGAAGACATTGCAGGACCTATCGTCATGTCAGCGTACAGATCTCCGGTCTAAGGCAGTCCGCAACACCCACCATCTCTCGTGCGTCCGAGTTCTTGTTGTGCACGATGGTATACTCGAAAGGTCGCAAGAAATCCTTTTGGAAGCGGAAATGCGAAAGCTCCTCCTTCTCCAGGAAATTCATTGCCAATTGCCTAAGCGCATCCAAGGCAAAGAAGCTGACATTGGGGTTGTTGTGGCAGCACACCTGGAACCCACTTAGCACATGGATACAGTCATAGGAAAGACAGTCTCACCTGGTTGAAATGCTCTCCGAGGATGAGCCAGATATTGGACCACTCCAGCCGTATCCGGCCCATGTTGTAGTACGAGATCTCCACAAGCTTCTGCAAGCTGAACAGACGGGGTCGAGTCGATGCGCCAGAAGACTGGATCTCCTCCCATGACACCTCGCTAAGAGCCTGAACAAAGTCGACAATGGCAGACTATTGCCATATCAGCTCGGTCCCTCACCCGGTGAAGCAACGTACACCCGAGAGATTCTTGCTCATCGAAAAGACCATATCCGCCGCCACTGTCACCTGGGACGACCGTGACTCCTCCGCGACCTCTTCTGCAGGTTTCCGCCTTGCAGTGTTTTGCCGCCTATTTGGCGGCGCGACCGAGCTGGCTCGCGTGAGAGGAGGCGCAGGCGGATCTCATAATTGACTCACTCTCTCCGATTCAGATCTGGCACATCCATCCCGCTCGATATAAGCTGCATCCTCTCCAATTGGCTGACACAGGTCAAGACATCCTTCCAGCTAGCCTTGAGTGTGTTCCCATCCGTGACCGCGATTTCGAGGAGTGATTTGATGGCCTCGACGTTCTTCGGCTTCATCTCGGCCAGGTTGTTCAGGAAGGTGAACTTCGCTAGAGTCGTGACAAAAGCGTTCCGCTCGAGCTCCATATCAAACAGGCAGACTATCCGGATGGCGGACCGCAATCCCTCCAGGCAAAGCTCGACCGCATCCATATCGTCTGTCTCCTGTAATGGCGCAGAGATGCCAGCGAGGAAAGGCATCCAAGCGACTTCGAACATGAATCGGACGTGCTCTAGCCGAGAGGCACTGAAGAACTGATCGGTCGGCCGAACAACTCCTCGCCGTTGTTGTCGGACCATAGCCTTGAGAAGCGCCTCACTCTTACTCGCCATATTCTCCGATTGCGCATGATAAGCTTCCCGCTGTAGATCCCTTCCTACATTGGCAAGTCCGCCAGCTTGTGCAGGTGCCGGCTCCGGGATCTCATCCTTCATCTTGATCTCATTGCTCTGAATCTCGTCGTAAACCTGACCCAGGAAGTCCTCTGGCAGATCTTGACCATCGTTAATCCCGCGATTGTTCTTGACGAACTCGGTTTTCGTCATTCGTTTCTGCTTGAGATTCTTGTTATGAGCGTCGGTGTTGAGCATGATGACGGAGAAAGCGAGAATGTACGCGGTATCGGCGTTGGCGAAGAAGGTCCCTGGATTGCCGCCCATATACCGTTCCGCGAATTTAAGCATGAACCGGTCGATCTTCTGCGCTTCACCCGGAAGTCGGAAGGATTGGAGGTACATCCGCAACGCATCGGTGAACCGCATTTCGGAGAATTCCAGCATGTCGACAAAGGCGTGCATAGTAGCGACGTTTGCATCATCACTATCATCAGCTTGGACCTTTTATGTCCCACTCACCCTTCACCGAGATATTCTCCTATCATAGCCTTACTGAGACCGTCATTCCCTAGCAAGAACCGCGCAACATCTGCTGGTGCTTTGCTCCGTATGAACCCGTGCTCAACAAGATACTCGACACCTCGCTTTGGCTTGAAGTTAAACTTCTTGATACCCTCCTGCAGCGTTGTTTTCCTTTGCTTCGCGTTCTCAAAACGACCAACATCATCGTCTCCACCGTTGACATCGGGAGTGCTAAGACCGTTTGAAGTGATGCCTGAGACCGAGTTTCGCGATGATGGATCGCCCGGCCACGAAGGTGATGGGGCAGCTAGTTCCAGGTTTGATCCAGCCGCGGAATCCGACGCGTGAACTCGACCTAAGCCATCCTCACTAGTCCGTGGTACATCCTCTGGTCCACCTTTGAAGTTTGATGTAATCGCAGACCAGGCGACTAGCGATTTGAGCGCAGCTACGAGGCACTCGAGCGACTGTCTTCGGAGCTTGACCTCCGGTGCCAGTCCTGCATATTGAGGTGCATCGGCGCTCAGAGCCGCAGTACTTAGCGACGGTGGTATGGCCGGTCCGCCACCAGACCCGCCAGCCTGTTTCGATGATCCGCCTTGTCCCAGCTCCTCCTTACTTGGCGGAGCGAAATGGGTCTGACCGATCTTCGAGACGATATTCATGAGTCGCTCATAAATGTTCTCCAGTGCCGCTCGATCGCAGTCATAATTGATGTAGATTTCAACGAGGGCTTGCGGGTCCTGACATAGCCGGATGAACACGCCGAGGATGATTGATTTCTGTCGGATGGTGGAATGGCGCATTCCGAGGATGGGAAGGAAGATCTCGTTGAGCAATACTTCGATCTCTTTCTACAGATGATTAGCCAAGGAAAGAAGGGTCGACTCACCTTCATTTGTGCGCGCATCGACTTGAGCATGCACCAGAAAATCTCGACGCTAAGCTCGAAAACCTGATTGACCGGGCTGACGGCGTTCCGCGATAAACTCAGACAGAGATACTGCTTGGTCGCTTGGAGGAAGGGGGTCATCTCGAGGGAAGAGTTCGAGGGGATCGAGACGAGGGGATTTGTGAAGAGATCGGAGTGTGATCTGAGGACGGTCAAGACTAGGTGAAGGGAAAGGAGCTTGGAGCGCATCGCGTGAGTTCGGAGATCGCGTTCACTACGAGGCATCAGTACGCAAACACACAGCAGCGGGAACCACAGACCTCTCGGTGACCAGCGGCTTCATGCTGAGCTTGCACAATGCTCTGAACACGAGGAAAGCGTCTTTCACGAAGAGATCCTCGGTAGGAATTGGTCGTCCAAGCGCATCCAGATTGCCCTCCCCCTCATCCATTGGGGCACTCGTCGGTGCATCGTTCGGCGCCGGACCACTGGGAGCGGGCAACGACATTGAAGGCGCACTCGGCTCGGGGATATCAAGAGCGTCACCGTTAGGGACGGGTATGGATATCGTCGAGGTTGGTACTCGTGCGGGAGAAGAAAAGGAGGCAATTGACGATCCTGGTAGAGCAGCGACAGGAGCTGGGGCAGTAGGAATGGAGTCGTTGGGGTTTGGCTCGGCGAAGGATTCCCTATACATGGTCAGAATCGATCAAGCGACCTTCGACATCGACTGACAAGGTCAGCTTTCCTTCCTCCTCCGTCTCATTTGATCCCGGTGTCTCTGGCGGGTCATCCTCTGTCCTGCTCGTGTCGCCCTCCGGCTCTTCCGAAGCCAATCGTTCGGCCTCGGCTCTTCTTGCTTCACTCTCCCCAAGACTGCTCTTCCTCCCACCATTCGACATTGACTTTGCATCAGGTCGTACCACTCTCCCGAAAACATGATGCACCATCTGCGTCAATCCTCCTTGCGCAACCACCTGATTTGCTGCGTCGTTCGACAGGAGGAAGACGTTGTACACCGTCCGAACTGCTTTGAGCAAGGAAGATTGGTGGACCAGCATCCCCTTGTCGCTCGATAGCGCTATCGCCATGAGCGCCTTGACCACCTGCAACGCGACTTGGGGTGGAGAGGTTTCGGAGTAAGATAGGGTGATGGTGTGTGTGATGAGATCGGGTAATGGAGACATCCCTGGAGGGGGACCATCGGGTTCGGAGAAAAACGAATGCGAAATGAGCTTGGAAAGAAGGTCTAGTGAGGTGATCAGGATAGGCGCTGAGGTGGTATGGGGATTTGATATGGCTAAGCGGAGGGGTTCGAAGATCTCGCGAGGATGGAGGTAAGCGGCGTTTGAGGCGCCTTCGCCTTGACATAAATCGAGTGCGCGTTGAGCTGCAGCAAGGAACGACGGAGATTTGCGCGCCTCCTTGGAATTGACGAGGACTTGGAGAGGGGGAGTGATGAGGATGGAGGATAGTTGCGGTCCCGGTGCGGAAGGGTTGTGCGAGGTCAGGGATAACGTTGTAGCTGTTGACGATCGCCGCGAGTGATTCGGAGGCATCCGAGGGCGAGTAGATATGGGTCGTGATGGCGATTGGATAGAGGACGTGACCGAGTACAGCGAAGAGACCGATGTTGAAGCCGGATTGGATGACCGATGCGGTCCAACGTTATCTCTCCTTGATACCCGTTCTGCAGGTGTCTCTGCTCGATCCGCTGGAGTAACGGCCCTACTGAGCTCAACATCCTGCAAGCTCTCCTTACTCTCTTCTCTAGCCGGTCTTCCATTTCGCCTAGGTAATGGCTGAGGCTTCCCTCGTGAAGGTGAACGTTCCGGTTTTGGAGGTGGAAGAGGTGGTGTTGCACCGGTGACATCCGCTTTTATCGCAATCTTTGGTGGAGGAGTCGAGACGGAATCTTGATTCGTAGAAGGAGGTGGTGGAAGCTCCTTGACAGGTGTTGAGGGTCCGTTGCTGATTCCCAGACCGATACCTTCCGTCTTGGCCGGAGATGTAGACTCCACAGGCACGTCTACCATCTGATCATCTGGAGCAGGGGAACCTGGGATCGGAGGCTCCGCATCCTCTTCGACGACTTGCATGGCGACCCACGGGACCTCGACGTTCAATGTTGGATATCCAGTCCAGAGATATTCTGCGACATGGGCTTGGACGTGTCGCCTTGCCCGAACGCGGCGGTTCAGACGGAGCCACGCGAGTGTGGCAGTGAACTTTGGTAGAAACCCGTTAATTATGCTTCCATTGCCTTAATCTACCATGCTCCGAGGTATATTCCGCACTGCAAATGGTCTTGGATGTCAAGAACACATCGAACAGCTCATCTGGGTCGAAGTTCTTGGGCGACAGGGTCTCTAAGCTATGGGAAGTTTCCCGAAGCTGACGTTCGAGATGAGGACCAATACTACGTCTTGGAATGACTCAGATTATCGAGGCGGAACAAATAGGACGCGCTCGAGTCAGAGATCTTTTCGGTTTCGATCAAGGGGTTCACCATCCATGTATGTATAGCACCAAAACATCTTGTACATCATGCATGCAGTGACGGACCGAGTCCAGTGCTGTTGCCCGAAGCGGTTCCCCCGATCGCACGTTTTGCCATCTCTATAGAAGCCACAGCGTTGGCCCTGAATTCAGTGCGGGATCGGATAGTAGCTGTCACACACACCCGCTTCTTCTCAAACACCCTGAAAATTAGCTTAATTTCCTTCGATGATAGCTTCAAAGCTGCCATCATCGTATCGTTCTATAGATGGTCCGGGCAGTCAAGCTGGATTTAACATATTCAGTAGACCAGCTTTATACCTGTAACGCCGTCGTCTACTCGACCCCGGCTTCCGAGCACCTCAAAACATCGCCAGCTCGTCCGCGGCTTCCCGACAACCCGCTTCCTACCTCTTTCACTATTCGACAAAAAGCTTGACATCTTCAAACAAGGCAGAATTTGAATCTTCTCGAGATCGCGGAATATCCGATACCTCGTCGTTACACAAACACCCGGCTCCTCATCATCATCAGCACCGGCGCCCTGACCGGTTCCGGCACCGCCCCTTCCGATTCTTGACTGTGCTCGTTCCCGCTTCATACGTACAATTCCACACCTTCCGCGAGACTCTTGCAGCATACCAAGCTCTCTAGCGCATTACGGTCAAGAGCTCGAATTATCGGGAGAGACACTACCGCCTTGCTTGGAGGAGAAAAGGAGGATCTCACCAAGATGGCTATGTTCGCTCATCAACTGCAGCCATGGGAGGAGGTGAGCATCCTTTCTCGCTGATCCTTCCCTGCTTGTGGTCGCCGAGATGCGGCGTCGGAGTCTCCAAAGGGGTCGTCTAGCCATCCCTGGCTGGACTGGAGAAGGTACCGTTATTTCCCGAAGTCTTCTTCAAAAGGCCTATCTCTCATTCGACAGATAAGGCTGTTCTCGCAATTTGGCGTTCCATCATCACAATCACTCGTGCCATTGATCATCATTTCTCATCCCTTACCATCCTTTTTCGAAACACCGCTCCATTGACACCCCTTTGTCCTTTGCGTTATGCGCCATCGGGCTTGAGGTGGATCCAATCAGTATCCCATTCTTTGCCCTTTGCGTAGGCAAAACCCCTCGTCGCTGTCTGGAAGGGACGCGTGATTGCTGTAAGGACCGGTACGCTCTAGCTGCGGCGTGGGGAGACAGCACCTCGGCCCTTCGTGTCCGTAGCTTTGCACCACGCTCCTATTCATTCTCCGGTATTGCGCTTCGTCGACAATCAGGCTAATCTCACCCACAGAATCAATCCCCTTCTCCCGTGGATGTGAATCACAATCCCTACGAGCTTGCTATTTCCCGCTCCATCTCCCCGAGCCGATCGAAAAGCATCAAGAAGCCAATCTCTCCGGTCGCGACTGCCAACGCCATTCATCGGCGTCCTTCCGAAACCCAGCCAGAACCCCCTCAGTCTTCCCCACCCGCTTGGTCCCGTCGGCCGTCGATAGATACACGGCCGGATCGAAGTCCCCCTGGCGTAGAGCCAGTACAGCGATCACCAGTGTCTCCGACAACTTCCCGACGGCATCCAAACTTCGCTATGACGGCTGCCCATCCCCCTGTGACGAACCAGATGCTCTTCGAAGACTTCCCGAGCGGGTCTGCGACATCTCAGGAAGATCCGACTTTCTCTCTTCCGCAGCCAGCTTTTAGTAGACAGGCAGGCCATACGTCAAACCGATCATCGATTGCTCCGATTGCTCAGGACCTGAGCTCGATGACCAGTGAGGACTTATGGACTATGGAGCAGCACGGAATCATCCCCGACATGAGCAATCCCACTCGTCAGGCGGAGGAGAGGCCACTGGATACAGTCAGACGGATCAGCATGAGGATGGAACACTCGCAATCCTTCTACAATGGCCTACCCGGGGATGTCATTTGTAAGCCTCAGCGTTCAGGAAATATCTTGCTCATATCTCTCAGGGCCATCCGCGCCTCCGGTCGAAGAGATTTACGCCCAACCCGTCAAGTCGAAATCTGTAGGCAACATGGTGTCATTGGCCGGCAAGCCCTCCAAACGGATGTCCCGGCGTGCTTCCCGCCAGGCATCCCTCGAAATTCCACAAGCCAACATGCCCGCAATGCCCGGCAAGGTGATTGAGCCATACGCTTACGCCAAATCAATGCCAGCGTCGCCCATCGGCAATCCACCAAGACAAGATATCATCCTCTCATCGGCTCATTCGTCCTCCACCTCCGTTGCATCTGGCAACATGACACCGAAGTCCATGGCAGTGTTAGGAAACCGTCCTCCTTCAGCATATTATGCTCGAGACTTCTTGACTAGCTTGGCGCCGAGAGAAGGTGGATATGCGATTGCTGCGCAGATGAGCACACCACCACTGATCAGCGCCGAGGAGAAGAGGAGAAGCGTCCAGGAGGATATGCGGTCTCGACCAACCTCGAGGGCGCCCTTGGCAAAAAGTGCCGGGATGGGTCGATGGAGCCTGGATGGGGGAGAGGTGAGCCCTGAGTAGCTGTGATGGCGGGAACGTACTGACTTTCCGTAGCACTATGCTGGCCGGCCATATGGAACGGCTTCAGCGGCAACAACGTCCTCAAACCTCTCAGCTCCACCTATTAATTCGCCAGACCCGTCTCCACCTGCCGATGCGGGTTCATCGCATGGCTCATTGCTTCCCGAAGGGGCGCTTTCTCCCTCTCAACAGCCTCTAGACAACGCAGTTTCCATTCCGTCCGCGAGCTCAACCTCTGTTCCGATAATTCCCAGTCCATTGAACCAAGACTCGCTCGTCGACTTACCGCCGACGCGCGAGGCGCCAATACCTCCTCCTTCAGGGCTTGCTGTCAAAAAGTCACAAAAAATGCTTGCGAAGCAGGCGAAAGAGGCAGAGAAGCTAGAAGTGCAAAAGGTCGCACGGCAGCGAGCGGAGGTAGCTAGGGTAGCTGCTGTCGAGAAGCAAGCGCAGCGTGATGCCGAGACGAAGGCGAAGGAGGAGAACAAACGGAAGGAGAAGGAGGAGAAGGTACGGCTGAAGGCGGAGAAGAAAGCTTCGAAGCTGAATTCGTCGTCCAACATCGCCCTGCCTCTGCCGTTCAAAAAGGCTCAGACTCCCGATGTTCCGCCTGTTCCACCTATGCCCGCCTCTATACCCGCTACGACCCCAAGTCAAACCTTCCCGCGGATGGACGGTGCGCAAAGTGAGTACACGATCCCTCCACCGGAGAAAGCATCAGAAGCTCGTCAAACACGACGACCGATGCCTGCGAATGCAATCGCGACATCCAGCCAGAAATTGGTGCAATCTAGGCCTACGGAGCAGCAAACTCCCAGCAGGACAAAGATTGGAATGCTTGGAACGATCAAGAAGAGATTGTCGGTATTCGGGAACGACAAGAGTGCACCGAACTCTCCTGCATCCAGTGTCTTGAGCGCTTCGCCTGCTCAGTCGAACCCGTCATTCGATGTCTCGTCTACGTCGACGAGGCGGGCGATCACGGAGCCTCTCGTCATCGAGGATCGACCAGCGGCAATTACCGCTCAGTACGGCGATCATGCAGGAGCAGCGGCGCCAGCGGCGCCGTCTACTTCTGCCCAGCCGGAGCGGGCCGAGCGAGACCAGGCTGTTGCGCAGACGCCCATGAGCAGCTTGCCTTCGCACATCTTATCGCATACTCCACCGTTGTCTTCCGCACCATCAATGACGTCCGCTCTAGCATCCTCGTCACCCAGCCAAGTCATGGCGACCCATAGGACCGATGAGACTGCTCCTCCCTTGCCAGACAGGACCGGCATTGTTCCTCCTGTGTCGTACCGTTGGTCAACGTCGGATGAAAGCTCAGTCGGAGCACCCTCATCGAATCCGAACTTGGCTAGATCTCTCTCTCATGAGCAACCGAATCCTTCCGGCTCACCAGTTCCCTCTGCTGGCCTTCGATCCCTGTCTCGATCCCCGTCTTTCCACGGTCCTCGCGTCATGCCTACAGCAACGCGTTCTCGGCCGGATTCTATTAGCACCATCCCATCTGCCGAACCTCATCCCGGCGCCACAGCCTCACTCGGACTAAGCTATCCCCAGAGCAACGAGATCGTGACTCCCTCTACCTTGGGTGAATCATCACTCTTCTCTCAAGGAACTGGGGCAGCGGATCTCTCTTCGCCTTTCACGAGCGAAGGTAGCAGGCAATCCAGCATGACGAGCGAAGGTCACGAGGTCAAGCGACTAGTTCCAGTCGACAGCGCGATCCAGCCTGGACGGGAGGGATCGAAGGATTCGAAGGAGACCATCCATGCCGACCTAGGTGCACCGATCGTGGAGGCGCATTGAGTGGGGGAATGTCGGCGAGGAATGTAGAATACTTGTATATACACGGACATTTCCGGACCTCGTTTCTCTTCTCGTCTCGTTCATTTGTAGACTCGTACGTCTAGTCACGATACTTGACGCGGACATTTGAGGTGAGGTAGGACAATATGCATGGATATACGAGTCTCGAGGATGCATAGCGCATTCGGGTGGGAATGTGGAAGTAAGGGGACCCCGCGAGTTTTCTCCAGAAATTTCAGACGACTACCGAGAATGAGACACCCCTTGTTCTTCTGTTACTGCTTCCTCGTCGATCTGTTCCATTGATGACCGAAGTTGAGGCGAACACGAGTACTGTCATTCCCACCGGCACAGGCCCAACCGCCTCGTCACCAAGTCCAGTCGAGGAATCCCACCCATCCGGAAGTAAGAAACACCCTCGAGGACATAATCCCAAACTGAGGTACATCAAGCCATACTGGTGGCCTTACAAGACTTTTGTCAAAGAGCGGTGGGTCGAGCCACTTGGCTAGTTGGTAGTAGACAACCTGAATCAGTAACAGATGGATAGGGAGACAACTACTCGAAGTTGTTAGTACGGAGTTCCGAGATCGTTCTGTCGAGTATTACGTGATTTCACCTCGTCTCCAGTATGTATTGAATGAGCTGAGTCCAGCCGCAGAGACATGCGTTGGAGAGCGGAGTCACTCGAATCAATGGAGCTATAGCATACCCCGAACTAGTCCTACGTGACGGTGATCGTATCGAGTAAGCCTCCTGCCCAAACATCAATACGATTTTGGGAAAGGACTGATTTAGGGGGGGGGTTTGAAACGAACAGTAATACGGTACATCGACATGAACCGCCTATAACCAACGATCCGATCGATATTCTACATATCGATAGGGAGAAACAGTTCATCGTCATCTCCAAACCCGGTAGTATCGTGAGTCTCGCTCTGTTTAAGAAGTGGGTCGGGTTGAGCTGATCAAGGGGGTCCGTTCCATTTTTAGCCGGTACATGCGACTGGAAGGTATTTTCGACACACGGTTTTGGAGATTATGGAATCTGATTATGGGATCAAGTGTTTTGGTGCGTTGCTCTGTTCCTCGACATACAGCTGGGATTGGGGCTGCCGACACTGACGTTGGTATGGTTTGACGTAGCGGTGAATAGGCTCGATAGGTTGACATCTGGATTGATGATCATGGCGCTGTCCGGACCTGCTTCTCGAGATTTAGCAAAGGAGTTCGTAGAGGGAAAGGTGAGGAAGGAATACGTCGCTCGTGTGAAGGGACGGTTCCCAGAGTTCGTTACTATCTGCGGATTAGGTGTAGTAGTTCGCTCACGAGGCGAGTTTAGGGAGGAGCTCGAGGTGGAAAAGCCGCTTATGACGGTGGATCGGCAGATGGGTCTGGTGATCGTGACACCAGAGGGGAAGGTATGTCACCAACTGAGAGGGATTGGCTTGTACTGATACGTTGTGGGGATAGGAAGCGAGGACGATATTCAAGCGGATGTCATACGATCCGGAGAGGGATCAGAGTGTGGTACTTTGTCAGGCTCTGACGTCTGTGAGAAAGATGGAGCTAAGACAGGCTGCGTATAGGTCGGCCAATGACAGGGCGGAGTGAGCTCCTCGTATAAGAAGCTGAGTCTTCGAGCTGATGTCTTCCAGCACACCAGATCCGAGTTCACCTCCAATACCTCGGCCACCCAATAGCCAATGATCCCCTCTATTCCCACGAGACCATCTGGGGTTCAAATCTCGGCCAAGGAGGTGTCGAGCTGGTCGCCCAGAATGGCGAATCTTCTCGTGCTGCAGCAATTGCATCCAGAGTAGCCGAACAACCCAGTCAGGAGTACCTCGCAGATCGGGAGTCCGCGAATATCGATGTGACCAGTCCGATCCGATTGAGTCGGCAAGCTAGGGAGATCATTATCAAGCTTCGGAAATTGAAGGATGAGCAAGAAGATTGGGTCAAGTGAGCGAAGTCCAGTCCATGGATCTCGGCGTAAGAGGCTGATTACAGAATCAGATGGAAAGAAGTCGTCTTCACCACGAAAGAAGCGCAAGACGCCTTGGGATCGAAGGATCGTGAAAAGGCTGCAACATCACGAGCCGATATACCTCATCCTCGAACGATCCAGATGCAGACGAGAGGTCGGTCAGCTCTTCCCGATCCTATATCGGATGATCACGCCTCACCTCTGCGACGACCTGAGTTCATTCCTGAAGGGTTTTGCGAGACGTGTTTCGTACCCATTGCCGATGACCCGGATCCTGAGACGCTATTCATCTACCTCCATGCGTTAAGGTATAAGACTGATGCGCTTGGGACTTGGGAGACTCGTTTGCCTCGGTGGGCTGGGGAGAAGTGGGATGGAGATTGGAGGGGATGGGTTGATCGGTAGTATCACGCATGCAACGACATTGAGGGACGAGGCATGACTGGCAGACAGATAACTCTGTACAGTGATGAAGAAACGGTTACATGTGATGTGTATGCCGCAGCTCTCGAAGCTCTCGATTTTCTTTGTATATACAGTATTTTCTAGTCGGATACAGTGTGATTGCCCCACGCCAATCTATCTCCGTCCGAATTGGACCAGACTGGTGAGGTCATACCACTTCGACCCAGGTCCGACATGCACGGCATTAACGCCGACAATGCTCCGCTTGATGAGCTCCTCTCGGTCAAGTACGAAGGCGAGTGAAGACGTACAAGGTAGTATCGGAGGGGAAGTCGCCGAGTTTTGGGGTACGCCATTTGACAGAACGACCCGAGGTGTGTGCGATGTCTACAGGCTGGAATCGAGGTATGAGCGACAGTCTACAGCTTGACTTTTGATTTGAAGCGTGAGGAGAAGAGCTCGAACTCACGTAGGATTGCTCCTGCCCAGCCCATTGAGGGATATAATAAACCTCCTATCTCTCATCAGCTCTCTTCCCAACCACCCAAGCAGGACAATTAGAGAGAAAGAGAAAGGGGGGAGGGGGGGACTCACGAAACCATCACCTGAACCACCTTCCCAAGCTAGCTCGAGGGTGGTGTCAGGTGGGATGAAGGAGCATGTCGAGCGGAAGAGGACGGGTCTTCAGGGGTAGTATGATCCTTTGGGGAGCGGGGCTGAGGAGGTGAGGGTGGTGAGGAAGGTTGCGAGGGTTAGGATGAGGAGTGGGAGTCGGGAGAACATCGTGACGGGTGCTGGGTGGTGAAGGCGGAGCAAGGATGAGCGTGAGAGTGAATAAGCGAGAAAGAGAGATATAGACTGGAGGAAGGATGCATTGGATAATTTGGCTTAGTCCGAGTCGATGCCTTCACACCCTATCCCTCCCCAATCTTCCCACCATCCGCATCCACCTCCCCCTAAAACCCCATCCTGACCAAAGCATAGCACAGCAATACGCACCTCGAAATTACAAACCCCTTCAAAATTTGGTCAGTTCCGAATAAATCCCAAAGTGAGGGGAAATGTCAGGGGTTGAATCCGTTATGAGCAAGTGCTTCTGTCTCGCGCTCTCCGGAGTTCTTTTGGTATGATCAAAGCGGTAACAGACGGGGCGACGTCAGAAGACTCCGGAGGAGCGGTACAGCAAGATGTACCCCTCTTTTTTTGGTGAGTGAGAAAAGGTCCCGGTGAGGTCCTGCGCTTCGCCGTTGGACGGGTTCCTAGCGGATGCAATTTTTAGGGCACCGCTTTTGTTACCATGGTAATCTATGAACGACTCCGCATATCCTTTAAGGATGAAACCGGGTACATCGGTTCCAGCGATTCCGCCCCGATACATATCGTAAAGTACTATGGCTACAGGTGGACGAAACGGCCGCATTCCTCGTAATGAATGCCTCATCAACGGATTTCCTCCGATACGTGTCGTGTTTCAGCCCCACTTCCGCACCCAGCCACATTCGAGACAGCTCCAGAAGTCCATCTCCCTTGGACCAGCACCGCAGAATTCACAGTACCACACATCGGTTTCTGATCTTTGAGGCGGTCGTGGGCGAGGTGATGCGCAGGCTTCGCAGGTGAGGGCGAGAGAAGGGTTGACAAGGGTACAAGTAGGACAAGACCATTCGTCCGTCAAGGTTTCTAGGGGTACATCGGATTTTGTCGAACCAGATCGGGGGGGTCTGTCGCTTTGAGTAGTAGGGATCTTGTTATGGGTCGTGAAGTTTCGATTCTCCGAGGCTTTCATAGTTCGCAAGGGAGCGGAGGGTTGAACCGGCTTGCTCGCGCTTCCGGTCCCATTTGTCCGCCTACCTACTACCAATGCTTGAGAGCCATTGATATTGGTCTGCGCGGCAGGCTGTGAGGGCATCGCTGGCGAGGATGTCATCTGCGGGACAGAAGGTTGTCGAGCTGCAGCCGAAAGGACCGGTCCCTGATCCGCCACTGAGTCCTTCTCGAGATCCGTCGCATCCACTCCAATACTCTCCTCCGCAGCCTTCCGCACTTCCTCCTCGACCTCCCTCGCATGTCCCTCGCTCTCCGGATGACAAGCCTTATCATCTCGTATTCTCCTCTCAGCAGCCTGATCCCCATATCAGCGGATATTTCTGTCCATCATTGGCTTTCGCTCACCTCCGCTAAGACCTCCTTCATGCCCTTCCCCGCCGTCCCAGCTCCACCTAAAACACCGCCCTTCCCGATCTTCCGCTGTACCTCCAACCTCTTCTGCGCCGCTAACAAACCCTTCGCACGACCTTCATACTCGTTGAGCTTGATTCCAGCGACGTGATTGCCTACACCGTGGAACCCTTCGCCTTACGCGGACAGATCAGCCTCGGAATGCCACGTGTTAGTGTAAGGCACACCTGAATAGCCTTTCCGTTTCAGCTCGTAGTATTCCTCTTCGAGTTGAGCTAGAAGTTTGTAGAAACTAGCATCGTGGGGTCCATGTTCGATGTGCGTGAGCTAGCAACTTCAGCTGGGAGGAAATAGAGAACTGTGTAGCAAGGCTCACCTCATGGAGCATGACAAGTACGAGCTGATCGTACTCGTAGAAAGTCGAAGGGCTACCAGGCGGTCGAAGACGCAGATTGATCCGTTGCCCAGCATTCATATTGTTCCCTATGTATCATCAGCTACGGTACTTCGCGATAGACCTTTACTTACCGAGAAATGACGGGTTTGCTGGCATGAACTGTTTGTTCCTATCAGTATTGGATACAAGGGGCTGACGGTAGACACACTTCTGCGAGAGTACCGACAGACCAGGATCGTTTTGACATGATCGGCTTAACTTGACTTGCGATCTTTTCCAGCAGTGGTCTATCAATTCCACGAATGAAGACTTGGAGTAGCTCTTGTTGGGTGAACTTACCTCGCCTCATCTGACCGAGGCCGATTGGGCAGATGTTCGAATCTCCCGATCAGCGGGCCAGCCATATTGAGCCCAAGTCACTCGTCGGCTTCTCAAAAGAGCGCGCTATATCGATCGAATTTGGTATGCCTCGTGGTCGCTCTGATGTTGCAGTAGGATGAGGCAAGTTTCATCTTGATGGCAACTCTCCCGATCAAGCCAAACGCGCGTCGAGCTGCATTGAAAACCTCTTCCATGAGTGGCGAAGATTAGTTGCCACGTGTTCTTTGCCCGGTAACTCTCGGCCTAACCGGGGATCCGGCCTTCAAAGCTTGCTTCTTTTCTACACTAACTGTTTTCTGCCGGAAGACATTACTCTTCATCATCAGAGATCTTTCCAACATGTCTGATTCCAAGAGTCATTCGGTCTTGCTGTACGTTCTCATCGTTCAAAGATGACGAGCAAGATCGGTCACGTTGTCATCGTGCCCTTAGCTGGGTGGTCCGTTTTCGTCCTCCTCTTGCTATACCAAGCACTAACCATCTGGTAGGGGCCATATCCGACCTGAAACCCATCTCGCTTTGAACTTCGTCCTAACCTTCCCATCGGTATATGTCACCCTTTTGCCTGATCGAAGAGGAGCGAAACGTATCAAACAGGAGTTGTCGGGGCATCCTGATTTGGCTCAGAGGACGAGGGATAGATTCCGTGTGATACCGGTCGTCGAGCCCGGTGGCAGGGAAATACCGGATGAAGAGCAGAAAGCGATTGAGAAGGAGTTCAATGAGAATTATGAGAGGTGCTTGATGGATGTAATTGATGATAGGGAGTTCGGACCAATACCGAGTCTCGTCATAATCGATGTCCGTGGACCAATTTCGTTTATAGTGCTAATTGTCATCCAGATTCTCCGGGGAGGTTCACTTATGCACAGGACTCGCTCGGTCGGCGAAGCGGCAGGGGTACCGAAGGAGGACTTCAAAGTCATGTGGATGCTTCCTGCTCTCCACGCGTCGCTGAACCGGTGAGCAGTGATTGCAGTAAAGCATCGGTACCTATATTCATGGAACTTCAGATCCATCTCGGAGGGGAAGCGAGCCATCGATGCGGAGAAGGCTCACCCCGACGATTCTGAAGCCCTGGATCAGGTATGTTCCGACTCCTTTACTGGAGTGCACCGAATATCTCTAATCCGAAATCGCTAACATTGCGTCTCAGGTTATCAAGTCGATCACCGACCCGGATAAACTGCGCACATTCCCGGACTTACCCCCAATGTACAACTTTGAGATGCTCCCTCAAATTTTCGCATATGATTTCCCGGGACTCGAAGGAATCTTCAAGATGAGGCAGGGCTTTATGAAGGACTTATTCGCAGGTGATGGGCTTGTCACCTGCGGAACGCCGGAGATGGAACCCGAATCGACAAATGAGATGCCAAAATTGATCGACAAACCTGTGTATGCTGTCGGATACTCGCCTCATGAGGTGTCTGGAGCAGAGGAGATTCCACCGGTGATGAATCATCCACGTTTCCCGACGGATGATGGTCGTGTCAAGCTTTTCATGGATGATTGCTTAGCTAAAAACGGGTCACGATCAATGGTTTACATCAGGTCAGTCATTCTTCATTGACCTGTGCAAACTGATGAGGAGTAATAGCCTTGGCTCGATCCTTTTTCCCACGAAACGACCCGAATTGATCGATCACCTCGTCGCATCCCTCCTCGCTGCGGAACCGCCATTACATTTCATCTTCGCGCTGGCTGCCGCGGGTGCTGTTCTATCAGCAGAGACCATCCGAGCTGTGGAAATAAGCGGACGGGGTCTGTTATGCTCCTGGGTACCGCAGAAAACAGTCCTCGTCCACCCTGTCACGTCATTCTTCATTGTGTGTCACTCGCCTTACGTAGATTCCCTTTTCGAGCTCGGATCGCTGATACTCCATCAGACGCATGCAGGCGCGGGAAGCGCGTATGAGGCTATCATGAGCGGTCTACCCATGGTGACAGTACCTCAACTGCTCGATCAGCCGACGATAGCAGCCTTCCGTGGGTTATTTCGTGGCTCGTGATGCTTCGAATAATACGAGTCACAGTAACCAAGGAAGGCGTTGCTACCCAGCTTTATCAATTTTCATCAGGTCTGGAAGGACGGACACTAGCGAATGGTATAAAGGTCATCGGTAGGGAAGAAGCGATCAAAGCGGAGATGCAGGGAGTATGGGGTAATATGAGAGGGGTGGAGGGAGATGAGATGAGGAGGAAAGTAAGGAAATTGAAGGAGGTCATACGGTTGAGTTGGGAGACGGGAGAGGCTAGAAAGAATCTGGAGAGGTTAGGCAGGGTGATCATGGGACAATGATGCATCCCGAATACCGAGAAGTTGACGTGTCATTAAGTTTCGTCTTATTAGCGAAGAATAACATCGAGACGCTACGAAATGGATATCCTTTCTCCGACCTAAGTAACGCATCGCTGGCTGGACAACAAACAGCTCGACATCACTAGTCAGCAAGATGCATCTCATGTACACCTTCGACTCCAGAGGGAATCGGTAAGTATCGTGCCTCACCCGAGTCTCATCCCCCGGAACTCAGCTGACAGTACCAAACTCACAGGATATATACCTTAAAAGTGCGCTACCCACTTCTCTCTGCCTGACCCCAGGATAACTTAGGGACCTTTGTGAAGCAAGCGGAGTTCGCATAGCTGACATTCGTACTAGAAAGTCACAGCCGTTGGGAATGTCAGTAAATCTGCTCACCCGGGTGAGCTCTCTTATCTACAGGTGCTCACCGACAGCTGTTCACAGGTGAATCGAGGTGATGGGAGGCGAGAGCTGACCTGGTGCTTAACGCGTAGCCCGCTTCTCTCCCGATGATAAGTTTTCTCGACATCGTGTGACGATCAAGAAGCGGTGAGCACGGAATTCGATCGGTCAGCTGTATGATGGCTGAATAACTCGTCGTCTTCGCGCTTCGGATGTAGGTTCGGCATCCTGCCCACTCAACTACCGAGCAAACCCTTATAAATGCCCATAACCGACTCAATCGAGGCTTTGAGGGCTCAGGGTTGTACTATACGAGATGAAGTCCTTTGAGTAGATCATGCAAGAGTTGCCGGAGAGACAATGAATCATTCTATATTCCCAAGGACGTCCCAACCCAAATCCTTCTGCCTCTGATGTTCCTTCTCCGCTTCCTCAGGTGTCAATCTCCCTTTGGCGATACTCAACCGAGGAGCCACGCCGTGCTCATGCGTATAAGGTCGATCGGCATCTTGCCAAATCTGCAGTAGTCGAGCATGTTGTGCCTCCACCCAATCATCCAGCTTGCACCAATCTGCAAGCCATGAGGATGGTACACAAAAGACGAGGCACACATATGAGAGAATGAGAGCTCACGTAACGCAACCGTCGCTACCGATACATCCAACTGATTCCAATCCCCCATTGTCCAACCCATATCAATCCGATGGATCGGATCTGTAACCGGATCAAGATGTCTGAGCCATTGACCTGTCCGAGCATCTTCGATCTTGATGATATGTGCGAGTGGCATGTCGGCGTTTCCTATCCAGGAGGCCTAGCCAAAGCATATCAATAGAGCACTAAGCAGCAGTGAAGCAGGTTGACGTACCAGAGGCCAGCTGAGAGTATATGCTAGTCCTCGGAAGTAGTCCCCGAAGTAGTGGCTTCGACCGGCTGAGGTTCCCCAGTACACGTTTGTTGAGCAGTCGAGATCTCGAAACGCGGAGATGATATTGGGGACGACCAATATTGTCTGCGTAACAATCAGTATCGCGAAGCCTGCAAAATCGATGGACTCACATCGTCATCTGCTTTCCTGGTCATCATCGTCAGCAGAATTTACCTGTGAAGAGGAAGAGCCCACATAACGAAGCGAGGCCGACCCTTCACCCTTCCAGGACCGGAGAACTCCTTCGCAACCCACTTGAAATACTCATGCGTCTTTCCCAGGTCAATATTGTCTACCATCTAGAACATACTCATGAGTTTTCATCAATACGAGAGACAGCTTTGCATACCGGGAGAATCACCATATCCTCGTGTTCCGCCATCTCCGCCTTTAACGTCAGGATGAGCTTTGACCTGTCGATCGCTTCATGACTGATCGGTTTCTCTGGGTATGGAGGGAGACCGAGGATGAATTTGACTGTGACTAGACTCGGAGGGAAGTCGGGTATGATCACTCGTCGATACCTCCTCCTATCAGCTCCGAATCCTAAAGATCAAAAAAGGGAACCGACAGATCCCTTCGATCCTTCTTATCCTGCCCCGAGAAGATCCCTAGAAACACGAGTACACCTTTCTCCCCCTCGGCTCCATCTAGAGGAACATCACAACCGATCTGACTCGGTTGCATCCCACTCAAAAGTCCGAAACTAGGTTCCTCGAAACTCCTCTGAATCTCCTCATCGACCAGATGCGCGTCCTTCCCCTGAGCGACATTCTTACCTTCCCCCGAATCGGCAGGTGAATCATGTGTCGGTACAGTATTTAAGACTGAATCGGATTGAGGTGGATTGGTTGTTGTGTGTGCTGCGTTTAGGGCTAGGATTACCAAGAGGGTAATGAGGAAGGAGAGTGAGTAGAGGGTTGTTTTCAGTCGGACGGAAGGGCGGAGGAGGGTTCGGAATGGTAGGTGGGTTGGGGAGATGGTTTGGAAGAAGGAGTAGGAGGATCGGGAGGGGTGAGAGGCGTAGGCTTTGGCGGGAGGGGATGTCATCGAGTAGTGGGATAGGACATGTGAGAGAAGGTAAAGATAGGTATAGGTTTTTTAGTATAGGTTGTTCCCGAGATCGCCGAGTCGATATGAGCGGAAAGGATGGAAGCGATGGTTCGGTCCCTTTGCGTTAAGGAGAAAGAGACGCTTCCACCGTGTGCTATACTTGTGCTTAAGGATAGAGTGGAATGCGTAGCCGAGGGAAGAGTCAGGACGGTAATGTGCGTAGTACCGACAACGACAAGCGGGGCCCTTTTGCCATTCTTCCAAGACTCTGGAATGCTGTCCCATCTGCGCTTCTTGACGTTTCCCCTAGACCAGCATTCTCCCACAGACTGATACATATTGGGATTCTTCTCGACATTAAGTCTTCCGTTACCCACCTATCCCTTGACACAAACAGCACCCTAACGGCTGGTCACGTCTGCTCACTATCATTTGGCTTGCGAAATAGTGAGCGGGTTGATTGAAGCTGTTCAAAATCACACCTCATCCCGCTTCGAGCTGACTATCTCCAGTAGCAGCCACTCTGATAGGGCCGGTGGACCGCCTCGCCCAACTCTCCGATGGCCGACACCGCTCAGACGACTCGCCAATTAGCCATCAAAACCGGCATCGTCCGGCGGTTCGTCCGCCCACCTTCCTCTGACCAGTGCTGACATCTTTATCAGGCTATTCAAGGAGGAACAGATATATCGAGATGAAGTGCAAGCTCAGGAGAAGGTTCTGGCCAAGCTGAAGGCCGATGGAGCGGACGGTGCTGATATCCGAGCAGCGGTACGCGTTCTTAATGATTCAAGGCTCGGACTGATCGGCATGTTGGGATCAGGAGAGAGTGCTGAAAGATTCAGAGATGATGGTTCCCCGGACGAGGAAGTCTTTGGAGGATGCTTATCAGGCTTTGGAGGATCTTGTGGTGAGTTTCGGCTTGTCACAAGGGAGAGACGATAGCATCACTGATCATGGTGGTTCATCTCCTGTCTCGCTCATACCTCCTCCTTTCAACCTGCTCGCTCTTTGTCGTACCTCTCTGCAGACCGCCCTCCGATCTGATACTGAAATGTCCGAGACTCAGCAATGGAAAGACGCTTTCAGTCAGTTGCAACAGGTCGAAACGGCGAGGCAATCAGACGGTAACTAGACGACATGACCGGTCAAAGTATGGAATAGAGTTGACTGTGACATGAGGTCTGTAACCTCTGTTCCGGTAAGACGTAGCTCAGCGAGAACATCATACTCTGTCCAATATGCCAAAGACGTGGCATCACGAGAAATACTGCGCACAGGAACACGGCTGCAGACGGGCCGGGACATCTTTCATTGTACCCATTAGCCGCGTGTTGCCGGGCGGGTGGAGGCGAGTTAATCTTGTGCACTTCAGTGATACGTTATTCCGCCAAAACAAAACTCGCAGTTTGACGGCTCGTCCGTTGCATTGAGCAAGATGAGTCCTGATTTCCACCGCAGAAAGGCAGGAGGGCTCTTTGAAGCTCCTCAACAAGTTTCAGGATCGATGTTTGGACCTCCTCAGCCAGGGTCCCCTCTAATCGATTACAGAATCCAAGAGTGGATCTCACCCGAAGATTTCGATTCGTTGATCAAACCGTTCATCACTGGTACGTACCGTCATCTGGAGGGTTTCCTTCCTTATCTTCCCCTCGTAGAGGTCTCCTCGTCCGCCCTTGGTGCTTCGGTCCTCAGCTGCTCAGATGACTTCTTCGCGAGCAAGGACAACCTCATCAAGCCTAATGTCAGTCTCTTGTGTCTATGACTGTGATTTTTCTGCTGATTGATGCGATGAGTTAGCCCTCGATCTCTTTGAAAGGCCAGTTTGGCCCGAATGGAGCTCTGTATGATGGATGGGAGACTCGGCGGCATAACCCTTCTTTCGACTGGTAAGAGAAGCTTCTCTGCTCTTCTCCCGAGACGAGGCTGACTTACTCAGGGTCATCATCCTCCTTGCACCTCACCTCTCTCATCTCCACTACCTTGACATTGATACCTCCCACTTTAGCGGGAACGAAGCCCCCGCTTCGTCGGTCTTCGCATTACGATTGGATTCCCCTCCATCAGGTCCAGTCAAGCTCAGTCACAAAGATGGGCGGTGGGAAGAGATCTTACCTGTCGAAGGGCTAGATCCGAACAGCCGAAGGATCTTCGAGCTTGGACCCAGCGCTACACAAGGTGCTTGGAGTGCGTTGATGGTCCGCATGATCCCGGATGGTGGAATGGTCAGCCAAACGTTTCAGCTCTTTTTAGTATCGGTCTCAATGTACGTAGGCCCGATTCCGAGCATACGGGCTTCCTATTCCACTGTCACCTCTTCTCACTCTCCCTCCAGCCGAGACCGAACCGATCAACCTCCTAGACCCGCTTCTTTCCGCACGGATAATAGCATGCTCCGACGCGAATTTCTCTCCTCCCGGAAACCTCCTTCGACAAGGCCGAGGAGTGGATATGAGCGATGGTTGGGAGACGAGGCGAACTCAAGTCGGTCGGGGAAACTATGGGCCTGATGGAGACTTTAAGGGGAAAGAGAGGAAGGAGTGGGTTGTGGCGAAGCTTGCTGGAACGGGGGTGGTGAGATGGGTTGAGGTGGATACGGCGTTTCATCCAGGAAACTATCCTGTGGTGAGTATTGACGCGCCGCAAACCACCAGCACAGCTGATGTGATTCAGGCATGTGCCATCGAAGCGATCCTTAGCGAGGAGGTGGGTATACCGAGAGGACTCATGGCTGATCGTTTCAGGATTCACCGCCAGCGGATGCTTTATGGACAACTACCGTCGCGAAGAAACCCCTAGGCCCTCATAGGCAACACTGGTTCGATGTCGAGCGCTCCGTGCCCCCTGATCAGGTTTTCTCACATGTGCGGTTCAGTATCTATCCAGGTAAGTCACACATCGTAGTCGTCCTACTCTGACTCCAGTAGACGGCGGTATCAAGCGTCTTCGCATCTACGGACATCCTCTCGCTCCCTCACCGTCCAAATCAGTCGCTGCCATCGACATCCCCACGATTCCCGCCCTGCCACTCACGGTTGAGGCGTTCAGGCCGTATGGTCAAGTTATCCAGGGATTCTCTCTGCCCACGTCCTCACCAAATGGAATCGACGCCACCACAGCCAATCAGGGGACGGCTTCCAAATTCCATCGATTAGGGAAGGTCAAAGAGACTTACCCTGACGGATTGCTGAAGCGAGGCGGGTTATATATCGCATGTACAAGGGCGGAGAGTCAGAAGGATTTAAGAGATGGGGCGAGAATACCGGTCATGATGCTGGAGAGGTAAGGCGTCGATGATCAGCAGGAGGGAGATGTAAATGACAATTGCTCAGGCATGCGCACACATCGCAGTCGTTCATTCCGATGGGCAAGGGAACACTGCCGGGTTTGAAGCCTTTAGCATTGGATGGAGCGTACCTTGTCGTCGTCGCGCTGAATGGGAAGGACGATAGGCCGGATGTGGGGACTTTGAGGGCATTCTTGGCGACTCCGGCTCAGGGCGTGTCTTACGATCAGGGGGTGTGGCGTGAGTTGATCTAAGGATTCTCGGCAAGTGGCTGATGGTTGAGTCAGATCACAATGTGCTTACCATAGACGGAGTGAGTTTGGCCACCTCAAAACGAGACTCAATCGCTGACGACATTAATAGCCTCTCGACTACGCTCTGGTAGAAGCAGTGGGTACTGTTCAGATCCGCGGAGCGGTCAAGCTGATACCTCTGACAGCAAATCGGTGATCCAGGCCATATACTCGATGTCGAGAAGCTCCTTCCCGATACTCCGATGGCCCATGTTCAGGTTCCCGCCCACTCTCTCGATACCTCCATCCCTGCCATCTCTACACTTATCGAACACAAGCCAGGGTCCGCTCTGAGCCGATTGACCAGCCTACTGCCCTCTCTTCCGCCTACTTCACCTTCTTCCCTCCTCATACCTGTCCCGATCACTCGCGAAGCCTTCGCACCCTTTGGTCAGCTCATACTCGCTTACCCCAACGTAGCGTCACGACCACCAAATATGGACATGCAGACAAGTCCCGACAAGAAGACGAACAAGTACGCTCGATTGGCAGATATCGTTCAAAGCTATCCTGAAGGAAGTGGTGCTGTGACCGGGATCAGCGTGTTTAGGGCGACACCGAAAGTCGGCTTGACGAGAGGAGAGGTATTTGATGTGAGGTTCATGGAGAGACATCCGTATACCAGTCAAGCCTTTATTCCGATGGGCAAGGCGGAGGTGAGCTGTATTTAATAGGTATTCCGGCTATGGTGACGTTTCGCAGTGGAAAGGAAAGGGAGAGGAAGCGTTACCTTCTGGTGGAGAAGTTCTGGTCATCGTTGCCAAGACCGGAGCAGGTAGAGCCTTTCGCTGAATGCGATACTTGGCTGATGCGATGTCAAATAAGATGATCAACCTGATCCGAGCTCATTGAAAGCTTTCATCGTACCTTCAAGTGTCGGGTTCAGCTACAATCAAGGTGTATGGCGTCAGTCGATCTTTCAGACGGTTCAAGATGAAGTCCAGCTGATCGAGATGGGTTTTAGATCATCCAATCTTGGTACTGGACGCAACGCTGGACCTAGCATGCGTGGAGACGCAGATCTCGACTGGCATACCGGAAGCGGATGAGCGGGATTGTGAGCTGCTCGAGATGTCTGCAGAGTCAGCTTTCGGGCGAGTGGCGGTCCCGTCGCTTGAATGATGTGCAAAGGACGAAACACATGACCATTTTCGTAAAGCATTCTTCTCTCATCGAGAAAAGAAGATGCAAAACATGTCGTCAAATAAACAGGGTATGAATGTGCCGGGTATATGGGCGGGTCGCTAAGTTACTGATTCAGTGTTCTGGCCGCCTTCTCTCGCTCGCATTCCTGGATAGACGTTTCAGCCGTTGGCTCGTCGCAGGGGGAAGCTGAATATACCCTTGCGAACCGTTCTCTCGACCATGACGACTCCACATAATCGATCTCATCCCTCGACTGAGCCACCTCCAAAATGAGGAAGAACCAATGCTGCACCGCGATGATCAGGCAAAGTATCGGTCCAACTACCGGTCCGAGCGAGAGCAGACTGTCAAACATCCTTAGCACCGCTGAATCAAGCACATCCCCGAGTGCGTACCGAGACAATCGTTGAAACGTATCTCGCTGGGGCGAAGATATCGCTCGTCGGTAAACCACCTCAGTCCGCTCCGCTACGTCCGACCACGAATACATCCCCCTAACCCTCTCATGGGCTTTCATCGGATCGTGTCGTCCCTCTCGGATAGTCTGGATCGCTCGACTAAGCGCTCTTGTCACATCTTCGATTTCAAACCTTAGCCAGAAGTAAAAGCGACGAGGTGAAAGCGGCATACCGTCCTCATCAGCACGAGCGAACTCGATCATTTCCCCCGGTAGGATCTCAGGTACACCTCCAACTTTGGTGGAAACCACGAAAAGCCCAGCTGAGGCTGCTTCGATGATGCTTATCCCGAATGCTTCGGTCAATGACGTGTTTAGGTAGATCTGACCACGGGTAAGGACCTGTTGAGGGATCAGACATCGTATACGGAAACAGTAAAGAAAGGGTGGCTCACATTGCGGACATCGGATGGTTTGATCGAGCCGAGAAGTTTTATGCGATCTTGAAGTTGATATTTCTCTCGCATCTGTTCGAGGTCGACCAACTTCGGACCATCGCCACCTGGTTCCCACGCATATCCCATTAGCGTATAGTCCCCTGACGCGAACGAGTATGTCAAAACTTACCCACAACGAAACGGACGTCAGGGAAGAGATCACATATCTGGGGTGCGGAAGCGACGAGCAGGTCGATGCCCTTCCGGTAGACGAGGCGAGAGATGATGACGATGGTTACTAATCATCCCGATGTCAGCAGCGGTCGCCCAAAGGTTTGGCAAGGGAAGATTTACTGTGCTCTGAGGAGGCGCGAGAGGGGTCTGGAGTGAATTGATCCGCTACGAGAGCGTTAGGAATGACAGAGACGATCTCCGGTTCGATCTGAGCTCGAAGTACGGTGTTCTCCCGCCTAATTTGGCAGTCAGCCTCCGACTACCCTAGGGATGACGGAAACCTCGACATACCCAGTATTGGATACGCAAATTGCCGCGTCGACATTCCTCAATGCTCCCGCTAATAGCTTGTTGGTCAATATTCCCACAGCGTCTCCGAAGCCAAAGAGTGAGTGATCTGTGAAGACCGTCTTCACACCCATGAGCGGTGCGTGGTAAAGTGCTTCGTGCCCGAGCGACGTAAGGGAGCCGTGAGCATGGACGAGCTCGATCCGCTCGCGAAGGAGGATGTTGCGAAGGTAAGGGAGGAAGAGGAGGAAGTTTGGTAAGGTCGCATTGGAGGCTATGGGTAGGATCGGGAGGTGGTATACTTTGAGACCCGAGACGTAACGGATCCCGACTCGATCGGGATGATGATGGGTTATCACGATGACCTATGTCAATATCAGGTTGATCCAAAGAGGTAAGTTCAGTGGGCCAACCCTATGACCCTGACGTATGAGCTCGATGCCGAGACTGTAGATATGCCCCTCTACACCGCCGACTACAGGAAGGAAGAAGTCTGAGACCATCCTGACCTCAATAAGCCCATGCATAAATACTTACAAAATGCCTCACGCTACAGAGTACCGCCTCCCGTTCTCCGTCCTTCCCTCAACTTGTTGCTCTTCGCTGGTTTCCTCACGCTGTGTACCTACTACAGCCCCTTGCAAGGAAGCATCCCGGGAGATGGCTTGGTACCCTTTGTTCCGCTGAGATGCGCTGGCAAGCAGGGGGGAAGGTGACGAGGCGTGTGCACGAGGGGTCGAGTCCGCGGAATCCGATGATAGTCCCTCGAGGGCGGATAGCATGACTTCGCGGGTCTTCTCGACCAGGGATGGGACGTCGAATGCGGTCAGACCTTTCGTCGATATCGGCGGGAGGACTACGATGGGTCAGCAAACTTCCTTCCGGCGATGCACAAAGCTGACCTTTGATGCGGAGAGTACCTCGTCGGAACCGGGTCTTTCCGTCGAAGAGGTGATGATAATTCTCGCATACGACGGGAACGATCGGAACACCAGCTACAAAATGAAGATAGTCAGCACCACCAGACGCACGACAGTGCACCAGACATGGGATGCTGCTAGCGTTCAAGACGGTACTGACCATGTACAGCGAGATAGAATGCTCCCTTCTTGAATGGCAGTAAGTCGGGATCTTCGCTCATATATCGGGTCCCTTCCGGGAAGATCCAGAGGGATATCTGATAGACTTCGTGAGCATCTGAGGCTTCTGAGAAGCCAAGTCGGCTTGTCGAGCTCAACGCTCACCCGCTTGCGCTTCATGTCCTCTCCTGCTTGAGTCATGCTAGCTACAGCTGATCGGTTGTTGCCTCGGTTGATGAAAACAGTCCCGGACAAAAGCACTACGAACGGTTCTACCATAAGTGATAATCGATATCCAGCGTGAAGACCTACTGAACCATCCTAACCCAGGTATCCACCTAAGCGAAGTCTTCGCCATGATAGCTGCATGCTTAGGGAAGATTCGCCCAAGGTAGAGGATATCGACGAAGCTGTTCTACTTCAGCTCCAAAACTTCTCTCCCCGCCAGATACCTAGCAATATGCTCCAGGCCTAGACTGAGGAGCCCGACAGCTCACCTCTGATGATTCCCCACCATGACAGCACTCCTCCCACCTTCCCCAGCTCTCCCCTCGACCGCCTCATCCCCTCCAACACCTTTCATCGACCATAAGTACTCCTCTCCCTCGACTTCGAAGCTCCAACCCATGATGAGCCCTGCAGTGTAGTAGAAAGTCCGAGCGACATAGTAGTTGGTATTGAGTCGTTTTCCGAGAAGTGCGGCTATGAGACCTATGACGACTGCTAAGAAGGAGACGGTGAGGAGGGTGATGGTGTACAGGATGAGGCGAAAGGTGAAGAAGAGGGGTGCCATGGTACGCCGAAAGAGTGGAAACGTGTATGTTATCGATTCATGCTGGATATGGGCAGTATTCTGGTATTCGTGGTCGTATGGCTGAACGAATGACGTCCGGTTACGAAAGCAATATACTTCCGGGGTCTCCACCACCAAAAAGTGCCACACCCAGTTCCCATCTCAAAAATCCGGTACCGTTCGCCTGCTCGTCGATTTCATTTCTGTACTTTCTTCTTGAGCCACCCGAGTCCGCACTCTTCATCGCGTCGTGGAATCATCAAGGAAACTGGGGAAGATGTCGAGCGACTACCCTTCCCTCTTCCGTGAGCTTAAATCCGTATCGAACGAAAAATATATGCTGATCCTATCCATTCCCCACTCAGGTTCGGAGGAGATGTCGCTTGTCCAGCTCTACATCCCTTCCGAGGTTTCGCACGATACAATATCGGAATTGGCAGAGATGGGCAACTTCCAATTCAAAGATGTGAGTCGATTTCTTCGGAGCGCTTTTCGTACCAAAGCAAAGCTGATACAATGATATAGCTCAACTCCACTGTCACCGCCTTCCAACGCCCATTCGCCCCTCGCCTTCGTCGACTGGCTGAAGCCTCTCGGCGGCTCCGTCTGTTCCAAACTCAAATCGCCGCTCTCCAACCTCCACTCGGTATTCCACCCCTTTCGGCGATACCGCCTTTCTCGACCGTCGGACCACGCGCTCAGAACGCTTACGACGAGCTAGACGATAAGCTTAAAGAGCATGAGCGAAGGTTGGCGGGTATGAACCGATCTTGGGAGGAGTTGGGGAAGCGAAAGGGTGAGTTGGAGGAGAAGAGATGGGTGTTGAGGGAAACTGCGGGGTTCTTCAACGAGGTGAGTGTTGCTGAGTGATTGAGGGCTTTGGCTGATGGGACAGGCCGAGCATCGACATACGGAGATTAGGACTTCTTTCGATGATGGCGACGGAACGGCACCGTTGCTTGAACATGCTGCGGAATATGGCAATCTCCCGGGCGAGACCGGTCTGTCCGGATTCGACTTGGAATTCGTGTCAGGTACCATCGAGAGGGCTAGGATGCCTACGTTTGAGAGGATCTTGTGGCGAGTCTTGAGGGGAAACCTATACATGAACTACTCTGGCGAGTTCTCACTTCTTCCGTGAGAGTCCTCTGACACCTCGCAGAGATCGAGGAACCCTTCGTCGACGCCACTTTCGGCAAGGAGACCCATAAAGACGTCTTCATCATCTTTGCACATGGCTCTGAACTCCTCACCAAAATTCGCAAGGTAGCCGAGTCGATGGGCGGGACCCTCTACACCATCGATTCGTCCCAGGACAAGCGATCCGATGCCCTTCGCGAGGTATCCGCTAGACTTGAGGATGTCGACTCCGTACTGTACAACATGGGTCAGACCCGTCGAGTGGAGCTGAGCAAGATCGCCGAGGGTCTCGAGGCATGGAAGGACGCTGTGAGGCGAGAGGAGGAGATCTACAAGACTCTCAACCTTCTCAGCTACGATCAGTCTCGAAAGACACTAGTTGCAGAGGGATGGTGTCCGAGTCGCGACATCACAGCTATACAGCTAGCCCTGCGGCGTGCGGTGGAGACCGCAGGAACATCTGTTCCCGCTATTCTATCGGAACTGCGCACACATCAGACTCCGCCAACCTTCCACCGCACTACCCCTTTCACTGAGGCTTTCCAAACGATCATCGATTCCTACGGTATCGCGACCTATCAGGAAGTCAACCCGGGCTTGTTCACCGTCATCACCTTCCCCTTCCTCTTCGCAGTCATGTTCGGCGATATCGGTCACGGCTTCATCGTGTTCCTTGCCGCCGCCGTCATGATCGTGTACGAGAAGAGGCTAAGTAAGGCGGGAATGAACGAGATCATCGAGACTTTCTTCTTGTGAGTTGAGCTTGCGGTGCATGATGCCTCACTGACCTCCCCCAGCGGTCGCTATATCATCGTCCTCATGGGCTTGTTCTCCATCTACACCGGGTTCATGTACAACGATATCTTCTCGAAATCGCTCCATATCTGGCAGTCCGGCTGGGAATGGCCTACCAACTCAACTGGACTGGTATTTGCTCAGGAGACAGGCAGCGTTTACCCCTTTGGCCTGGATTCGAATTGGCATGGTGCGGACAACGGGCTGATCTTCACCAACTCGTACAAAATGAAGATGTCCATAATCCTCGGTGTCATACACGTGAGTTGCACTTCAAACGCTCGAGCTGAAGGTCAGATGTCCTTCGCCATCTGCTTGCAAGTCCCGAATCACTTCCACTTCAAGAAGTATCTCAACATCTACGCCGAATTCATCCCCCAGATCCTCTTCATTTGGAGCATCTTCGGCTACCTCCTCGTCTGCATCATTTACAAATGGTCGGTTGATTGGTCACAATCCTCGACATCACCGCCTGGTCTCCTGAACATGCTCATCTACATGTTCCTCTCACCCGGGACAGTCGATCCGCAGAATCAACTCTACGCGGGCCAGGGCTTCATTCAGGTGGTCTTGCTGCTCATCGCGCTGGTCTGCGTACCGTGGATGCTGTGCTTGAAGCCGTATATGCTTTACCGGGAGCATCACAAGATCGTGGCGCAGGGCTACCATGGATTAACGGGGCAGGAGAATGGAGGGAGGATGTCGACGGGAGATGACTTGGACGACGAGGAGGAAGGTGCTGGACAACCGGTCGCGGAGAACATGGAAGAGGAGCATGTGAGCGATCTCTTCGCTCTCGAAAAGTGGCCTGACGAGTCGTAGCCTTTCGAGATGGGCGACGTGATCATCCACCAGGTCATCCATACGATCGAATTTTGTCTAGGCTGCATTTCAAACACGTAAGACTGCTTCTTACGCTCTGCACACCGGCTGAAGACACTCATAGCGCCTCTTACCTCCGATTATGGGCTTTGTCACTCGCCCACGCCCAGCTGTCCGAGGTGCTCTATACCATGACTATCGAGAACGCCTTCCTCTACGAGGGCAACGGAGTGCTCGCGACCATCTTCCTCGTCGTCATGTTCGCGATGTGGTTCTCGCTCACCTTGGCGATTTTATGTGTTATGGAGGGGTTGTCCGCGTTCTTGCATGCTTTGCGTCTGCACTGGTGAGTGCGATATTCGTGTATAGAGACTAGAACTGATCCGCGGCAGGGTTGAGGCGAACGGGAAGCACTACATGGCAGGAGGATATGCCTTCATGCCCCTCAGCTTCGCGGCGATCGCCAACGAGGACGAGGCGTAGATTTACTGCATGTACCGGAGCATGCATAAGCGATCTTGCGATGGCTGATTCAGATCCTGACCGACTGGTGTCATGTTCGTGGCGCGCGTGCGGACATGCCGACGCGCCTCACGCCGACCCCGCCCGTTTCAGAACGACTTTTTGACCGATGTGCCTGGCTGACCTGCATCTTTACTGAAGAGTAATGTCTTCACTGACGATCACTTAAGGGTCTCTTTACCCTTTCACTTTCTCTTGAAACTTGAGCCAGTGGGATACGATGAGCCCCAGTCGAATCCCTCGACCTGGAGCTGCCGACGACGACGGATCCAAGATCACCCGGCAGTGCAATCCGCTCCACACCGAACTCGCCGGCTTCAACAACCGGGTTCAAGCCCAATAATCCCTTCGCCCAGAGATCCCTTCAACCACCGGCATAATCACCCAGTCCACCTGCTCGGATCCCACATCGTCAAGCACAAGCACAGCCTAAACGTCGTCCGAAGCCACCGTCGCCTGAGGACGATGGCGGTACATAACCTCAATCTCTGCTCCGTCGACCTGTCCCAACTGTAGGACGTCCGGATACAGGTCTATCTAGACCTCGAGGAGTTGGACCTGGTATACCTCGAGTATGTCTTCGACAACCTTCCACCCCTGCTTTTTCCGGTTCCGTTGCTATCCCACGAACCAACCAACCCCCTTCCGATGCGACGAGGCAAAGAGCTAGAGCAGCGTCTGCAGCGGCTGATGGACGACCTAACCCACTCCCCAACGATCGTCCACCAATGCCATTGCTTTTCGACCCTTCTTTTGCGGAATCGAGAGAATCTTCCGTACCCACCTCATATTGGGATCAGACTTAGGTTGATCCATCAGCTAGGAGTCGTGCTGGGGATAGACGCACAAGGGATAAGTAGTAAGATTGATGTTCCTGGTTTGTTGGCTAGGGTGGATGCGGCGTATGATCGTGGACATCAGGGGATGGGGTCGAGTGGGGTTAGTAGTTTGCCTCTTCCGGTTCGACCGGTTGGTATGACCGAGAGTACTAGTACTAGTACGGTTTCGGGTTCTGGAGGAGCTGCAGGTGGAGGAGGAGGAGGGGTAGGAGGCGGTGGTGTGGTGGTGGGGGGATTGGAGGTGGAGCTGGAATGGTTGTGAAGGGGAGTAAAGGGGGATCTGGCGGGATGTTGCAGAACTTACGAAGGTTTGGGAGGAAGAATCTTGATGAGACGGGAGGACATTCCGGGGCAGGGACTGGGGGTACACCGGCGTTCTCGAGTGCTTCTGCGGAGGGTGAGTCATCTTCACGGTATCTGCAAGGAGCTTGCTGTGTCAAAGAGGCTGCATTGGGGACCACGGGAGGCTTGACGTCCCGAGAAGAGCTTGTGCTGATGAGAAACAGGCCGGGCTTTTGGCGTTGCGCTCAAGAAGCTCCTCCTGGGAGTCGGTGTACCTCCCTCATCGGTGGACAGAGGCATGAACTACCACTCATCGTCTTGACTGTCGTCGAGGAGATTTCTCGCCGGGGTAAGCGAATGCACCTACTCCAGCGGTGATCAAGCTGATACCGTCGTCGTCGTAGTAATGTCCCAACCCGGCATCTTCGGCCTAGCAGGAGACGGCACCCGAACCTCCCACCTTACCAAAGTCTTCAACCTCCCACCACTCTACGGCGATTCCCTCTCAATCTCCTCCGAGTCCATTTATAACCTCACAGGCCTGGTCAAGCGATACATCCGTGATCTACCCGAACCGATGTTTCCTCGCTTTCTGCGCCGAGCCGGAGGAAGGTAGTTTGGACCATCCTCTAGGAGGATTGCTGCCGCTCAGATATTGTTGAAACTCCTTCCGCCATTTCACTTCAGCTTATTCATCTACCTCCTCGCGTTTCTTCGCCAACTCCCTCTCTTTCCCGATAAAAGGCTGAACATCAGAATTATCAGTATTATCTTCGGTCCGGCGATGTGTGCAGCTCGTAGCAAAGGTATCTCCGGCTTAGGCCCGTCAGCGAGTGGAAGAGGAGTGGAGCATGACCCGGAGGAGGTCAGTAACCTCGTGAATCCGAGTCAGTCAACTTTGGGTTGGCTGCCCCGAAACTGGGCGGCGATAAGCGAGAAGGTGCTTGAATCGCCTTTTGAGGACAGCGAGGGTGTGGAGGTGGTCAAGAAGGAGAAGAGAGATATCAAGCTCGATCCGAGGTTGCTCTCTCCGATCGATCTACGACAAGTACCGGTACGTCCCCCTTTCTTCGGCCATGGACCGAATCTACTACTTCTACTACTTCGACATCGTCGTCGAGTCCGCCGGTTGGACACCGGCTTCGATCGACGTTTCGCGTAAATCGTCTTCTTTTAGCAGCACAGCCTTCAGCGATACCGCCGAAGCTGGGTCGGTATCGTTGCCAGTCAGCGCTTCCGCTACAGGCTCTGAAATATTTGCCAGGGTGTTCTCGAGCATGAATATAGCCAGTGAAGCGAAGGCCGAGGCCGTTCCGAAACGGAGTGCGCGCTTCACGAGCTTGAGCACTCTAGTCAGGAAGGGTGGGAGTCTGGTGGGGAAGAGCGGAACGGGGTGAGTTCCTGAGCATTGAACAGACGGGGCCGTGCTGATAGGCTGTAGCTTCCCGCACACTAAACGAGGATGCAGCGGAGTGTGAGTGATGACTCGTTGAATGGGCTGACAGGTAGCACGCCCCCAAGCCACCGTCAACCCGCAGATCACCAAACGTCCTCGGCAGCCTACACGACCTCCTCGTCTCGAAAGACAAGCAGATTGAAGGCGACGCGCGTGAACTCGCTCTCCTGCGATACACTCTCCTCGAGATGGACGAAAAGCTTCAACGAGCTACCTCCAGTGCCACATCATCAGACCCCCACACCAAGCACACCGGCTATAACCATCACCTCAACCCCTTCAACCACGACTCTCCAGATGACTGACCTCCGAAGTCAGCTCACGACCGCTCTAGCTGCGCTCGAGACGGCGAGACTGCAAAGCAGGGGTAACGCGGAGAGGAAGTTGGATGTGGAGGCTAGGTTGGCTAGGATGGCTAGCCGCTTCGGAGAAGAGGTTGGAGATGGGGAAGTTGGAGGTTGCACTCGCACTGGAACGCGCTAAGGTCGTTTGGTTTGATCGAGGAGAGGGATTTGGCTAGGGATAGGTTGGGGAGGGTCAAGACGACGTGGTTCTCGTTCGCGTAAAGGCTGGAGTCGACACGTATAGCGTATATGTGGAGGTTTGAGCGGATGGACCCGGGTTAGAGTGGCTTGGAGCGAACGGGCGGGCTGACGGAGGAAAGCTGTGAAGGTGGCCAAGATGACAGGTAGTGGAAAGAGGGATGGGGATAGTGTATCTCGAAGACAGGACTTGCACTTATTCGACGTTTCAACATGAATGCGCTTCTGTTTGCCTAGGAAGTCAGCTCTTCATCTACTGGTGGAGCTCAGTACCGATATCGCTGGACCGCTCATGTAGCCACTGTGTATCGTACTGTGTGATATCGACATGCGCTCGTATGTTGAAAGGATCCAGCTTGTATTGAGAAGGAGCTCAGTATACATGCCAAGTTTTGTGGAACCAATATAATGGGCCTGTCAGTCGTGGGTGATGAATCGAGCGTGCGCACTCTTCGACCATGCAAGAGGTGAATATATCTCGAAAGATGTTCCCTCATCATCTTGACGCCAAAACGCTCCCCTTATGTTGCACGGGCAAACCCGCAAGGGAACCGATCATATCAGATTCCCGTGAAATCCGGACGATTGCGTATACCCTGGTTAATGACCTTTTCAGGGTCCAAATCTCCCTAAGCGATCCCGGAGCTGGATCATCCGGGAGTTTTAATTTTCCGCTTTACGTATCGCACGAGTAGCAAAACGTCGGTCGTAGGTCGGCTACTTACTTGCGGCGGGGACAAGCTGCTTATCGGTAAAACAGGGTAGCATGTGTTGGTGCCTGAAGAAAGGGGAAATCGGGTCGAGGCACGCCAGGATTGCTTCATCGGAGAGGCGATATAAGAATTTCTTCCCCACCACTTTGCTGTCGTGTCCTTTTTACAAGACAGGTAGTCATCGTTGAAAAGGAGCATCTCACTCCATCACCTCATTTCATTCATTCTCTCCTTCCCAGGTATAGTCTAGCAGGTGAGTCGTTCCCGACCCCTGAGCGTATCCGAGTTCTTCTTCCGTCTCAGGGTGTCAAAACCGTCCCGCTTAGCCTATACCCGAGGTTTTTTTGGCGTCCCATCAGATAGAGCTTATCTTGGCCTGCCTCCTCTCTTCCCCCAGAACGTATACATAGATCGCATACTCTTCTCTGGATTCCGTTGATCATCTCCTCTTTCATCACAGGAATTTACCAAAATGGCAGACTACGACGACAAGAAGGGGTATTCCGATCAATACACCACCCAGGTCGGGGCGGTTGGCGATGTCGCCGCTCTCCCTGCTGCCGATTATGGCTCTGAGGAAGGCGAGATCAAGGTCGGTCTTAAGCGTCAGCTCAAGTCGAGGCATATTGCCATGATCTCCATCGGTGGTGTCATGTGAGGTCTGGCGATTGAGAGACATCGACAAAGCTGATATCCCCGTAGTGGTACTGGTCTCTTCTTGGGTACTGGTGGCGCCCTCGCAAACGGTGGTCCCCTCGGTCTCTTCATGGGCTACACTCTCATGGGTTCTATCTGCTTCGCCGTCATGGCCAGTCGTCCCGGCAAGAGATCCTGTTGCCAATGCTGACATTCGCAGATCTCCCTTGGTGAAATGATCGCCTACCTCCCTATTCCCGGTGGTCACATCAAGCTTGCTGAGCGATTCGTCGACCCCGCTCTCTCCTTCACCATGGGCTGGAACTACTGGTACAACTGGGTAGGTCGACTGCATGACAGCGGGGAACTGAGCTGAAGTCGGGTCCAGCTCATCATCATGCCCGCCGAGCTGTCTGCCGCTGCCGTCCTGATCAATTACTGGAACGACAAGATCAGCAACGCCCTCTGGATCTCGATTTGTCTGCTTATCGTAGTCGTCATCAACTTCCTTGGCGCGGGTGTCTACGGCGAGTGCGAGTTTTGGTTCGCTTCGATCAAAGTCCTTACCATCACGGGCCTCATCATCCTCGGTATCATCATCACTGCTGGCGGTGGTCCCGATCACGTTCACCACGGTTTCGAGTACTGGCGCAACCCCGGTCCGTTCACCCAGTTCTCCGGCATCACCGGTACTCTTGGCCGATTCCTCGGTTTCTGGGCCGTCCTCACCCAGGCCGCTTTCTCTTACATTGGTACTGAGATCGTCGCCATCGCTGCTGGCGAGGCCAAGAACCCCCGCCGAAATATCCCTCGCGCGATCAAAAGGTCTACGTTCGTATCCTCGTCTTCTACCTCTGCGGAACATTTGTCATCGGTCTCCTCGTCCCGTCCAGCGCTCCTGAACTCAAACTCGGTACCGGTATCGGCAAGTCCCCTTGGGTCCTCGCTATCCGGAACGCCGGTATCCCCGCACTCCCATCCATCATCAACGGCTGTCTGCTCACCTCCGCCTGGTCAGCTGCATCGTCCGATCTTTTCACCTCGTCACGTGCTCTTTACGGTCTCGCCCTTACCCACAACGCCCCCAAGGTCTTCGCCCGCACCACCGCACGAGGTCTCCCCTACGTCGCGCTTGCCATTAGCGCTGCTTTCGGTGGTCTTGCCTACATGTCTCTTTCAGCCGGTGCCGGCAAGGTCTTCAACTACCTCGCGAATCTCACTGCCGCTGCAGGTCTTTTGACCTGGTGAGAACAGCCCAGCTCTTGATGTTTTTGACTTTTAGGCTGACGATGTCGAAGGTGGGGAATCGCTTTCACGTACATTCGCTTCCACAAAGGTCTGAAGGCGCAAGGCATCGATCGCTCCGGTCTTCCCTACCACTCATTCTTCAACAAGGGCGCTGGTGCTGCTTGGTACGCCTTGGTGATGATCACCATCATTCTCGTACGTTCCATTGATTCTCGTGAGATGGTAGACGCTCACGCCTCGCGCAGTTCTTCTCAGGCTACAGCGTCTTCCTCAGCGGTGACTGGAGCGCTGCCGACTTTGTTACCAATTATCTCCCAGTTTGGCTCTTCCCCGCTCTCTGGGCCACTTACAAGTTGATCAAGCGTGCGTTCAGCCTCGACGAAAAAAGCTCATCGCTGACATGCTGCTCAGGATCCCATTTCATCCGCCCTGATGAGATGGACTTTGTGTCTGGTCTTGAGGAGATCGAGGCTACTTCGTATGACGAGCCGCCACCCAGAAACATGGTTGAGAAAGTCTGGAGGGCGATTATGTAAGCGAGTTTGTGAGGGGTCGGGCTTGGGTGAGGGAGAAGGTGGGGATGTGCAAAAAGTTGTTTTTACTGCCTTTATTTAATATGGGTTAGTTTGGCGTCTTTGGGTTTATATACATATATGGTACAATGCATTGGCATTTGCCTTAGCATGGATTGAACCAGTGCAGGGTTTTGCATCGAGAAGTCCTCACGTGTCACGAGGTGGATCTCGAGCAGATTGGTCGATGCTTATGTAGGAGACTAAGGTCCAGAGAGACGGAGGGAGAATAACAGGGAAGGGGAGAAGTGAAGTAGGGTCAGACCCAAGAGGAAGGTGGGTTGCGAAAGCAGCAAGGAGGTGTTTGTAGTAGGGAAGGTGTACGGGCGGCGTCGAAGAAGGATGGGGTCTTCGCGCAGGGATGAAAGGGGTGAGCAAGGAAAGAGAGGTGGAATGGATTTCTTAGAAGATTTCACTTGGCCCGCCACCAGAGCCAGGAAGAAAACTTTTATTCTTAGAGCCTGTTCGGTAATTCCAACATTGTTTCCCAACCAATATGTCATATCCAAAGCTTCGCCAACGGTTGTTCCAGACCAACCGGGCGTCGTTGGGCAAGGATCAGGCGTTCGGATGCATAGGTTGTCGGAATCTAGATATGTCATGACGTCACAATATTTCATATTCAGTTGAAGCATGAATCTACATCAAATCCATCATTCTCTGATATTCTAATCAACACCATGCCGCACAAACCCTCTCGTACAGCCGCATGGTTCCCCTACACGTTTCAGACAAGTGCAAAGCCTTGCCATTGCCAGTAGCGCTCATCCTCCTGCCTTCACCAATGTCCTCCCTCTCCTGAATTCTGCAATCGTCGAATACGTCCTACGCCTATACTCAAGTCGCCTACTGCAGCGGCGAATGCACGATTCGATGATGACGGGAGAGATGAAAGTCTCCGAATGGTAGTCTCCGAATGGCTACGCCGTCATCCCAGCGCCATGCATTCACAACTGGGCGTTTCACCTACAACCTTTCCGCTAGTCTTTCACGACCTAGAAGAATTAGGCGGTTTAGCTCCTACACGCTATATCTCATCCCGGATCCAAGTGGCTATCTTTCTGTACATGTGCAGGGAGGGTCCGGGTGTACGACATGCAGGAGAATGCTTTCAACGGGGACTTGAAACAGTCGCAAAGTGAGCCATCCCTTCCAACTCTCTGCTCGCATGTCAGTTCTTTTAAAGCCGTTGTTAGCGCATTCAATCATCCCAACTACTACTACCGATGGGTACGCATGCCCACAGCATCCACGTTCCCTCCTCAAAGCCTTCTAGACGACAAGCGCTTCGATACATGGTTCAAAAACTGCTTGGACGCTATCGATGGGACCTTCATCCCCGCTCACGTACCGCACCTTGATCATGCTCGCTATCGGACTAGAAAGAAGACTCTGTACATCAACGTGCTTGCCTGCTGTACCTTTGACTTGCGATTCTGCTACATTCACTCCGGTTGGGAGGGTAGCGCAAACGATCATCTAGTCTAGAAGGAAGCGGTTGATGCGGACTTCAGGATCCCTCAAGGACGCTTCTACCTAGCTGATGCTGGATAATCGGCCACTAGAGCCTTGCTCACACCATACCGAGGTGTCCGATACCATCTAAAAGAGTGGGGGCGAGCCAACCTAAGGTAAGTGACGGGACACAACGCAAGTTGATTGATATCAGGCCTGAATCCCCAGAAGGAGCTATTCAACCTCCGTCATTCATCAGCCAGGAACGTCATTGAGCGCATATTCGGCGTGGTGAAGAATAGATTCAAGATTCTTGACCGAGGCTGCAATTTCGACATCCACGTTCAGTCTGGCGTCGTCCTGGAACTTTGCGCCTTACACAATTCAATTCGGGAGTACTCAAATACTGACATGGCCATCCCTGCTCCATTTCCCAGCGATGGGCGCATACGCAGACGCCAACTACCGTCCGAAAGTCATATTCAGCCGACGGACGAAGATGGGAGGAAAGATTACAACTTAAGCGCAACGGATGAGCAGGAGAAGCAAGGAATGTTTGCGGAGCGGGAAAAGGTAGCTCAGGAGATGTGGGTGGCCTACCAGTCATACAGGTTAGCTCGGCATATGGGAAGAACATGAGAAATGCAGGAACTTGTCCACCGTCAGACACACTGCCAAACTGCGCACAACCCTCCTTTTGTACACCAAGCCGTGCACATTCCCAGCTAAAACCTCTCAGACGCCCAATCCCTCATTACTCGCGTCCCCAAATCTGTATTCTCAAGGGCAAGGCAAGTCTCCACCTTGTCACTGTCGCTGGTGAACAGCTTTACTAGTTCAATCTTCTCACCATCGAGGAATTCGGCATTTGCTGCAACCAGCTCGATTGCTCGACGTCGACGGGCTGTGCGAGGTGATTCATTGCATGGCAGGGTTGGCTTGGGCTGCTGCCAGATCGTTGCTGTCTTTCAAGACCCCAGCAAGCAGTAACAGACTGTCCTGGTGTTTCCGCGAAGCCTTTTGGGGATGCTAGTATTTAAACCTCTCTGAGAAGGCGTTGCCGGCGGTGGGGTGCGAGGTGTGGGTGGCTGCGAGGCACCGAAGCTTGCCATGGCACTGAGCAACTGAGATCCGGTGTTATTTGAAGCTTGACCAACTAAACCTACAGAATCGGGGTCACCCAAAGCAATCAACGTCTCATCTTGCTCTGACTCTTCATTCTCGTCTCCGCCTTTGGATTCTCGAGTCTGAGACGCTGCTAATTGACCAGGACGGACAACGTTGGACCCTGTGGCTCTAGTCCCTTCAAAACCTCCTTGTATAGCAGGCAATGCTCCCGACCGCGGTCTCTCCACATCTTCGCATTGGGGTGTGACTGAAATCAACATGTCAGCGCTAATAGGTTATGAATGGCTGATCCTTTCAGCCTGTCCTCCTGTCTGCCCAACACGGCCGCCTTATACTACGTAATGTACGGAAGTACAAGTCTCCAGGATGATTCCAGCATGAGATCGCCTTAGACACCCTTCCACCCAAAGGACGAATACTGAACTCGAGCGCTTACCTCTAGATATCTATCCCAAACATATTCCTCTGCTACCACCATATTGATGCCGGTAGCCCAGCCAAACCCAGAAACGTCCTCCAAGTCCGATATTGCAGGCCACCACCTCTTCAAGGCGTAATGAATAATGATCCCTGCATGCTTCACCGTCCTTCAACACCCCTTTCGTTGGTTTCTCATTAACCTGGTCCGCTACCGTTCTGAATGCTTCAATCTTGAACGAACCATCCGCGTCCCTACCCGCCCTGAAAGATTCAGCTGACTCAAAGCGCTCGGAGTCCCAATATGGCTACCTTCGTGCGTCCCTCAGACATTCACCCATGATCCTATTATCGTCGCTACTCCATGCAACTTGAGGCTTGGTTCGAGGCTTAGCTGGTGTCTTCTTAGGCTCAGCTGGGGTCTTTTTGGCCCTTGGCATGCTAGAAGCTGAATACAGCAAGTGGGACGAATGACACGATGTCAAAAGGATGAGGTATAGTGGACAGTTGTGTGTTTGGAGCTTCAACGCAAGGTGGCGTTGGTTAGTCACCCCGTTGGAACTTTCCTGTATTGCCGACACGTTGTGTGGTTGTTTCTGAGGCTCCTACTACTAGTAACCGGTTGTACGCCATAACCGGTCTTTTCTGCGGCAGGAGAAAAGCATAGTTCTTCCATTTGACTTTCTAAACAGGATCGGACACTCGGCAAGATGGATATCAAATCACTTTACGATGTATCGGGGAAGGTTGTATTGGTCACTGGAGGAGGACAAGGTGTTGGTGAGATGGTCCGTACCTCTCCAACTGGTTTTTCGTATATACCTAACTCGAGATACGCTCAGATATCGACAGGTTACGTGACCAATGGGGCGAAGGTCCGTTCACCTGTCCTTGCGCTGGATCATGCGTCAAGCTGAAATTACGACGCCAGGTGTACATCTCGTCTCGAAATGCTAAAGCTTGCGAAGAGACCGCGAAGAGATTGACAGCTGCTGGACCGGGGGAATGTATAGCCATCCCCGCGGATTTATCAAAGTATGAGGAGTGTGAGAGGTTAGCTAAAGAACTTGCAAAGCGAGAAGAAGGTAAGTCGACGGAGATATCAACCTACATTCTACTGACAGGTTGGGAAAAACTTAGTCCTTCATGTCTTGGTCCGTAGTTATCCCCCTTACAACCGATCCGAGTCTGAAGCCGTAACCAGCTGATATATATCACATCCAGGTGAACAATTCTGGAGCGTCTTGGGGAGAGAAGATTGAGGATTACCCCGATTCAGCTTTCACCAAGCTTCTCACCCTAAACGTTCAACGAGTCTTCACTCTTACTCAAAAGCTTTTACCTTTGCTCAAGAAAGGTGGGAAGAGGGATGGTGTCGGCCGGATCATCAACGTTAGTCTCTGCCTCTTTCTTCTCCACACTTCTTTCACCCACCCTAGCGTTTGGTAAAGGCTGATCATGGGTATATACCAGATCGGCTCAACCAATGGGTTGAGTGTACCGGGATTCGAAACATATGCCTACTCCGCCTCGAAAGCTGCTCTTCACCAGTGGGTGACCCCTTACCAAACCAAACCTCTCATCTAGTTGGCTACAAGCTGACACGTCAGTGCAGCATGTCGAGACACCTTGCAAACCGCCTCGGTCCATACATCACCGTAAACACCCTCGCCCTTGGTCCCTTCCGTTCCAAGATGATGAAAGCCACTCTCGAGGCGTTTGAGAAGAACATAGCAGGCTCATTACCACTCGAAAGGATCGGTTCGCCGGAAGATGTGGCCGCGGCGTGCTTGTGGTTGTCCGGAAAAGGTGGTGCTTGGGTCACGGGGTGTGTCCACGGCCACGACTGGTTACGCCTTACTGGAAGCTGATACCGATTCAGAGCAACTATATCGATCGATGGTGGATCTTCGGTAGTCTCGAATGCAAAGCTATAGTACCGAAAATCATGCATGATGATGATGCTCTCCGAGAGATCGAGACTAATATTACAGCTTGAATGCTTGGAACTGTCTATGATGATGATGATATTTTGTACAGATATACAACGTGGTTGATATGTTCACTCAAGATGACGTCCCAGATGAGTTCAGCGAAGATCCAAGCGAGACTTGCCATCGCGGCCTATCAGTCGAGGCAACGCGCGATAGCTGCGACTCGTCAGCCTTGCCTCACCGGTGACGTTCAACACACCTCGTCCGTTGAAGCATGTGGACTCGTCGATTCGTGTTTTGTGCCATGACGAGGTCTCAGCTTCCCCAAGAACCCTTTGACCGCCCCTTTCATCGAGCGATCCTCCTGCTCGACTGCCTCCTCTTCACCAACAGTTGAGTCAGGCGGGTCTGACATCGGCACACCCAGAACCGACGGGCCGTTTACATCCGCGCGGCGAGAGACAACCCGGGATAGCGGACTACTCGGGTCACTGCGAGATATCGCTCGAGCTAGCGCAACGATGTTTGATGCGTCCTCGTCCAATGGTGTCGGAGGATTGACCGTATATCGTAACCGAGAAGGAGCGAAGCTGGTGAGTTTGTGCTGGTTGGGATGATCGGTGGTCAGGCCGGCAAGCTGCTTCAGGTTCTTCTTCGAGCGGAAAACACTAGTCTTCTTTATGATTTGCGAGAGCAGGTCACCGGTCTGCGACCAAGCGTAACTCCGAATGTCTGCGAGTGGTCAGCGACTGAAAGACTGTAACAAGAGACTCACCCCGCTTCACGTGCTCAAAGACATCCTCGTAGCCCCAGACTTTGTTGTTGTAGATTATCTCAGGCGTCTTGAGCTTGAAGTCCACGCAGTCTGGCAAGCTGAACGTGCTGTGCTTCCTGTGGTCGTCGGTCTGCAAGGATTAGCTTGTCACTTGTGACGAGCTTGACTTACCTTATAGCTGAGCACGATACTTGTCGAGCCGAACATGACCTTGATAAACGTCTTATTCGCCGAAGCGCGCCGTCTCATCTCCGCCGCGTCCCGTATCGGTACCATCGTGAACTTAGCATCTGGTCTTCCAATGTCCTCTGGATCCCTCTGCGAGATGACCGATGCGGCCGATGTTGTTCGGTTGAGCGAGGGCGGCGCTTCCATACTCGTTCGAGCTTGAAGACTTCTGAGACTATCGGTTGATTGGGCGGATATTGAGTCAATCTTGGAATGAGCGGGAGTGCCCTCGCCATCGTTACGCCGCTTGACCCGTTCATTGAAGATGTAGTCGACAATTTCATGTCCGACCCTTTCTTCAAGCTTGAAACGGACAGGATGGAGGTAGAAAGCCAGGTGTCGAACGATCGAGATCCCGCCGACAGGCGCGAGGATGGACCAGCTTGCAGAAGCGAACGATTCTTTCTACTCCAGTCAGAGTAGGAGGTATGGCTCACTCACGATTTTCTTCTTCGTCGCCGAGGAAGACTCGTACCGCACCATCACCTCTGGATACAAGGCGTCCGCATTGCTGTTCAGCGCTGATAGATCGCCTATGGCGCAGGCACTATCGGTCGATCCGTCCTTATTGCTAAGATGGGAGTATAATGTGCCCTCGATGTCCAGCTTGACCAAGGGTTTCAGATCGTCTTGTAGCATGTGCCAGGCGACCCCACCAAGACGCACGTCCAGTCGTGTCGACGACTTGAGCGCATTACGGGCGTCATCTCGGGCTTGGTTCACGTTGATAGCCTCAAACACGGTGAAGAGCTGTTCGGTCGCCTCAAGCAGGTCCGTCCTGATCTTGAACAGCTCTCCCTTGCCTTCTTCAGTAAGCAGATCGACATTGGCCTCGTAACCTCGTTGCAAGATCGCGAGACAGCGTATACTCTGCTGCAAGCTGAATAGATCCATTATGAGCCGCTGCGGATCTCGATCTTTTCGGTCGAAGGCGAAAGTAAAGCTCTCGATGCGGTCGGACCGATGTCTATGTTCCGGGTCTTGGTACATGAGGAGATTGGTGACGATGTTGTACAACGCCGTGTAATGCTCTGAAGTAGCCATCATGGTCAGACGGGGGAAGACGACGGTGGTGAGATCCTGGATATCAGCCCAGTCTCCGTGTCATAATACTCACCTGATGGATTCGCAGATGTCGAATCGGCTCGCCGTGAAGGTCTAGCACCTCAGGCCACTCGAGACCCCTTGGCATGCGCAAATGATTGAACCTGTCGAAAGCCATCGCAGCGTCTGTCTTGAGCACGATCCGATCATAGTCCGTAGCTTCGCTCCGTACGTCTAAGAAAATCTCAAGAGGCACAAAGTCCAGTCCCCTCGGGATCCCGGTGGGCGTCCGCTCCCGCTGTAGTGTATGCTCGTTCGGGTAGAATGCTTGGACTCCTGACATCGAACAGAAATGGCTGGCGTTAGCTAGTTCCATGGAGGGTACTCACCGATTGAGCACATCAGCAGTCACATCGTCAAGAGCCGCTTCGTCGATCACTGCATACCCTCCATATGCAATCTCTTCGACCGCAAGAAGCACAATGGCATTCTCGTCGATGTCACTGCGAAGAGCGATCTGAGGCTTGAGGAAGAGGAATTGATTTTTCGCCTTGACTGAGCAGTCTGAGGGGAGACCCAGCGAGGGATCGTGCATTGGGTGAAGTCCTCTGTCTTTCTCTTCCACGTGATAGTCGACGGGGAGTTTGAATCGATTGTTGAACTGCTTGTTCTGTAGAGCCCTTTCTAGTTCCCGGAGAATCTCATAGGATGCGTCGGAAGGCGCCGGTTCCTCCTCGATCAAATCGTCCTGATTCAGACCCGTTTTGACACGGTGCATCCGTTGAGATATTCCATCTCGGACGCCTCGAAGCGATCTAAAATCAGCTGGTCCTCAGCGGATGACATACGCGTGAGAGGTTGTATATTCCTCTTTCTTCCGATCCCGGTTGGAAAAAAAGTACTTGTACACGATCTGGAGTCAGCGCTCGTAGCACGAAAGACTTACATTCCGAGACGCGTTATTGAAGAAAACACGAGGGCAATGGATGTGAACCGTGTTCTCGAATGTGACATCGCCCTGCTGGTTCAACGCAGCACATCCATTGGCATTTGCCGCTTGGAAGGTATCATCATCGATAGCTCGGCGTTCCTTGCTCGATAACTCGTCAAGATGGCGGTTGAGCGTCTTGAGGCGACTCTGAAGGAAGGGATCCTAGGGACTGTCAACTCGCTGTCGAGCCGCTATGATCGAACCCACATGTCTTTGGCCATTCTCTTGCCCGTTCCGTGGCGCCTCTAGTTCAGCAATCCTCTCCTTCGTGATACGAATTTGAGTCGGTTCCACACCATCCGCTGCACCGAGATAGCAGATATGAGACTTCTCATGACCGAATTTACTGCTTTCCATATCGAGTCGACTGTCGCTGCCAGAGCCCAAGCTACTATTGTCGTCGTCCTGGACGGTGGTCTGCCGAGCCTTGACACGTTTCGAGTAGAAAATCTGCGGGCAGTCCCCCACGTCGACGATCTCAACCTGAGGATCCCGATCGAACGGCTTGCGGTCCGCATCGATGTAGTCGAAGAAGTTGAACCATACCTTCTTCTCCTTAGAATGTTTGGAAGCTTTAGACGCATTATTGCCATCCTCGGCGGATGTCCCCGCATTCTCGGCGGTCTCGACAAAGTCTGCGCGGATCCCTTTGACTTGGATGTTGCTGAGTAGCAGATCTGCCGCGTAAAATGTCTTGTGCACAACAACAGAGGTTCGATGCAGCTTCTCATGTCGAACAGCCTTTTCTTGGGCTCGCTGATGGGCATCGGCCTGGAAGTGACCAAATCGAGCCTTGACGCCAAGCGATTGCGACTTGCCGGCCGCCCAGAGGTCCTGCGACACTTGCTGATATACATGGGACACGTACACTGGAGCGAGGTGGAAGCGGTACTACGCATGAGCTTTGCATGCGATCAATGCTCACCTTGATCGTTCCCAGACTTCGGCCAAACTTTCGCGAAGGCGGAGGGGAATCCGGGAACAGCTTCCCTTGACGAATAGGCAAAGAAGTAGTGTGATCGAAAAGTCTGAAGTGAGCTCGGTTCATCGTGTCCACTCACCTCCACCATGCGAAGAAATGAGCAAAAGCCTTCGGACTGAAGTGAAGACTGTTGTACTTGTCCGGGTTCTCGTTGTCATCCGGCTCAGCATCTGCTGTCGGTGCAACAAGCGATACCGAAAAGTGGATGTAGTCAGATCGGAAGCCCTCATACGAGTCCGCCGGCTGATGTCAGCTTTGTCGGACATTATACGCACATGTCCCAATCTGTGCTCCTCTCGCTCGACTGTTTCAGCGGACCGCAGCGTGACGTCTTGATGTCGCTTGAATGTGAGGATCCGGCATTGTCGGTGTAGTAGATTGTCGGTCGTACCGCATTGATCGCAGCTCCAGGGTCGACAAGTTCGTTCAAAAGCGAAGCCGAATCCTACTCGAACCCCATTGAGGAATCGAGCGCACGGCTTAGTATACCGCCGCTCTATCAGATTCTGCTCGTTCCCAGCTCTTTCCTCAGGGCGCCTAGGAGTCTCCTGTTGAGTACTTCCGATAGCGGCGACGTCGTGAAGGGCTGTCAGACTGAAGACTTCAGCTCATGACCGCCTCGTGACAAATCGACTCACTCCGGTATGGCAATGAGCAACTCTTGCGCGGAGATCTGGATGGTTTCGTTTTGCGGGTTTGGCTGGGCGATCTCAACCCGAGCATTCTGCCGGAAGGACAGAGCGAAGCCGGCTCCAAGGCCAGTCACACTGTATGGATCGAAAGAACCTGAGTATCAGCTCCGCTTGTCGAGCCAGACTCACCCTTGAGATGCAAATGCGCTGCACCAACGAAATTCATGGTGACCCGCCAATGCAGTACGAGCCGGAATTTGTCCCAGAAACCGACTTTCGGCGAAGGATCTCGCGGCGGATGCGACAGGCTTTCTACGACTTTCGTGAGGTCGTGAATGGCAGGCTGATAGGAGTTGCCCCAGGTGAACTCCGTCGTTTTATGGGAAGTGATTTCGATGACGGGGCGAGCATAAGTCTTGACCGGCATAATTGTCTTTGCGATCTGCAACGTGAATGGTGCAGAGTGAGTGTCACCGCAGCCTTCAGGTACGACTTCGCACGGGATGAGGATAAAGGAATCATCGCCTCGAAGCTCCTCGGCGATGATGAAAGGCGTCTCGAGGTGGAACGCCGGTCGATCACCAGCTACGACGTTCTGAATGCGGATCAACGGAAGAGGGTAGTCTCGCAACTTGACAACCCCTTGAGCCATCGACCATGACAGTTTGAGGGGTACAATGAGGGAGAATTGCACGTCATCATCGAAAGGCTGCGATACGTCACCCATATACTTGATGATCTCGGATCTCGGCAAGCCAGGATTGCACACCGAAATCTTGACGCCATCCATTGCCGCGCGGAACAAAGGTGGTGTCTGGGTGGCTGGAGTGATGTTGATAGGTACTCGGATATCCGGCCCGATATTCTGCATGTGCTTGAGCGCCGCCGTTTCGCGCCGCCTTTGTTCCTGCTTTGCTGCGCGGATTCGCCTGACCCAACATCGGGACTTCCACCAGTCCAGCCGGTACCTCGCTTCATCGAGAGAGACCGCATACTTTTCGGTGAGCCGAGAGCTATGAGGGCGACCATTGGAATGTTCGTGCTCAGCGTCTAGCGATACCTCAGCATCCGTTCGCTCCCCGATGATGTTCAGCTTCCGTTCGAAAGCATCCTCCAGAGCATTCCGGGTCTCCTGTTCGACCAGTCCCGCTCGCCAGATGAGGTTGAGATTCGTCTCGATCGGATTATCCTTGGCCTCGAGACACATGTACTGGACATTGATATCGACTCTAGGCAAATTTTTTGGCTCTTCAGGACCAGGTTTGCGGATGTAGGCGAAAACCGGTCCTCCTAAGTCTCCAGACAGAAGTTTTATAGCCTTCAAGGTGACATTGATATTGAGGATGAGTTTCGAGAGATGGTATCCGACAGGTATCCGTAAACGCAGCGCTTCAGCGCCAATCGCAATAGCTCGAGCCGCCAAAGGATGGGATAGGTGCACGTCCAATCGTTTGATCTTACCCAACTCCTCCCAGGATCCTGAAACGCGAGCGCTCGGGACGTAAGCGAGAAGCTGTTCGTTTCCAACCAGTACCCGTCCATCTGGCGGCCTGGATACTGTCACGCCCCCGACGTAGAGGAGTAAGTGCTCTTTGAGCGGGAAGGCGAGATGAGCCGTTACAGAAGGTAGTATCACCTCCGCGCTGATATTAATCGTCTGTGGAGACTCCGTGACCTGTTTTGGCTTTTTCCATGCGCGAGCGACCTCGCGGACCGCCAGCAAAGCCAGCAGTGTTGTGTAGATATGCGAGAGATCCGCCACAACTAGTACTGAAGCCACTCTGCTCGTCAATTTGTGCTCGCTGGCGAGCTCGGGCTCGGCCCTTTGTGCGAGCCAGTTGAACGTGACATTAGGCACACGAATCAATGGCCTCTGAGCCTGATCGGTATCGCTGATCTCAAGCGGCGGGACACTGTTGGGGAATTTGCCCGCCTTCAAGTCGTCCTTGGGTTTAGGCCGCCTGAACTCCCATCCGACGAACTCATCATCGGCAGTCGCTCTGGGAATCGGTCCTCTCGCATGCGACATGTGCGTTCCGCCTCGTTCAACGAACCGCTGGCCGTTAAAGATGGGCATGACGATGGTGTCCATGAACACGAAGGAGACAAGAGCCGCTCGACCGCCTCTGGGACTGAGGTGATTGAAGAAAGCCAAGGCTTGTGTGGTAATGTCTTCCGGAAGCTGAAGCTTAGCTCGTGGCGGTGCAAGAAGGGCGTGCCGCGACTTCATGGCCTGAGATGGATGCTTGTAATAAGCATACTCGCACGTGAATGTGCTTTGAAGCCATAACCCTCTGACTAGCTTGAGATCGCAGTTCGGATTCGGATCCTGATGTCCGATGAAGACGCTGACGAGGCCGAGGGACATTCGTGCGGAGACGCCAGAAGGTAGGCGGTTGAGCAGATTCTGCTGATCTGCTTGGCGAAAAGTGTGGGTATCGTTCTGCCGATGCGCATGACCCATGGCGACGAGGGCATTGATGACGGCGGTCTCCCAAAGGTTCATCTTGATACCACTGTCAATACCCATATCCAGTGCGCAGGATACTGATGTCATATCTAGGCTCGCCGTTTCGTTGCAGTTTGCATGGACATCATGTCGCCCTAGGATGTCTCCGGTGATCGTGCTGTGAAGGCGACCGATCGATGCGAGGTGGTAGGTCCTTTGGTCGCGTGACTTTTCCCCGTCCAGAGTCAGGTGTAAAGACATGGGCTCGAGCGTCAACGCACCGTCGAGCCGCATGGAGATGGAATAGTCGTCCTGCAGTTTGGCAGGAGGCTGGCTAAAATGCCGACGCAGCTGCGGCTTGAGCATAGAGGTTGGTAGCGCGAAGTCCGCGTCATCTGCTGCCTCCTTCCTTCGCTGTTGAAGCTCTTCTTCTCGCCGGAAAACTGAACGGCTAACCGCTTTGTCTCGCCTTCGAGCAACGACATCGGAAAATCCTGTGAAGCAGCTGAAGTACATCCCATCGGAAGCGAGAGAGAGCGTTGTCTTGTGCTCCGAAACGCGATCGGCAAGGAGGATCATCGCATGACCGACATCGACCACCATGCGGATGCGAGGGGGTAAAGGTGGGTTCTTTACAGTCTCCGGTTGTGCTGCGCCATTTGAAGCTCGATGTGGTTGATTACATGTCCATGCCTGTCTCAGATCTTCGAGAAGCTGAACATCACCTGCTACGTCAATCGAAGCCATTGACCCTCTTGCAACGACAAGAGCGAGATTCGGATCCGCCGCAAAGAGCAGCTCCTCCCTGGACCATCCTGCTGGGCGCCAAGTAGATAAACCATCGAATTCAGCTTGGCGGATGGCGAACAGTTGAGTCTTATCATTGCTGGTTTCACCGGGAGCCACGCATTGAAGGGCGATGCTGCGCCATTGCAAGCCAAATCCGACTCCCCTGACCTTTGATTCAGGGCTGGGATTCGTCCCGAAGGCATTTCGAGCACGATCGTTATTAGTCGAGTCTGCGGCGGAAAGGTTGCAGGATATTTCGGAGAGATCGAAAGAGACGGCGAAGCAGTCGTCGTCTGTGGGCGTGGCCAATGTGAGATCGGTAGATGACGAGCTTGCCAATACGATGCGAGGATCTGTATGGGGCAGGTAGTGGGAGAACGTGACATGAGAAAAGGATACCGCAACAGATTCGAAGGCTCGCAGCAGGATCTAATGATCCTTAGCATCGCTCGCCAACGCTGTATTACCCTCACCCTAGGCATAGACCTTGGACCCCATCCTCTCCCTTCCGGGACTCCATTACTCTTTTCCCGCCTCGTATGCTGCTCCGCCGCCAGCTCCTGCAATTTATCGCTCGCATCCAGGCTGGTATGCAGTCTCCCTACGTCCAGTCTCGCTCGTAGTGTATCCTCGCCGAGCAGACCCTTTTTGGGGCCAAACCCAAGACCGAACTTGGCCCGAGACTCCCCTTCCACTGTCAGCAGTTTCTCAAATCCTCCGTCGCGACTGGGAAGAGCGTATCTCGGAGCTGTATCATTCGCCCCTGATATTTGGTAAGAGCCGAGGGAAGGCAAAGAACAAGGTCGGCTGTCGCGATTCGACTGCTTGCGCGTATACCCATTGCTTGGAGGCAGGGTGAGATCCGCTATACCCGGGTGAGAGGGTCTTGTAGGGAGGTTGACGTGTGGCAGGATGATGGCAATGTCCCGAAAGGATGCTGTAAGCGAGACGGATCCACGTGCTCGAGCAATCGCACGGGACCAAACCTGGCTCGCAGTCGTAGTCATGCGGGTTTGAATATGTGACGCCCGTCGTCGAGCGTGAGCGAGCCGTGCATACCTGGATTCCTGAGAGCTCGGCTTCGAAGGCGAGTTCTCCGACGAGCCAGGGAAGGCAAAGGAAGAGAAGTAATTTGACGGCGAAGCCTGTGAGAGCACTTCGTCCGGAGGTGATAAGGGATGATCACGCCGAAACTCCTCACCAGGGGAAACAGGCGACGAGGACATCGAAGCTGGTAGCTGAGTGTCGACATCGCCCTCGAAATGGACATTCACACCAAGGCAGAAATCTCGCATGGTGAACTCAAGTCCATCAAAGTCGTCGAATATGACGCGGATATCGGTGATTTGTATGGAGACGATCCGTGCGAGGGATGGGTAGTGGTGGATGAAGAGGTGTAACAGGTTGGAAAGGATTTTCCCTTTGTAGGCGGAGAAGCGATGCGAGCGCTTAGGGGTGTGAGTTCAACTCAGGTCATATGAGATTAGCTCACCTTTACGGGAACCTCATCCGCGCTGTTGGTTTCCGAGCTGCCTTCTCCTTTCCGCTTCACCCGGAAGCTCACCCCATCCAGCCTAAGAATCACCAATCCCACCTCATCACCCTTAAGTCCGCCCCAAGCCCATCCTGCTCGCTCAACTCTTAACGTTGGCACAACCGCATTCGCCTGATCACTTGGTCGCCATTCGAGTCCTCGAGCGGATAGAAGCGAGAATGACGAGACTCGGAATTGGGTGAGTTGTTGGAAGAGATACGGGAAACCCCAATAGCGAAGGATGATCGAAAGGGTGATCAAGGAGATCAGGATGGTCGAAAGGTAGGCCATGGCGAGAGTGCGACTGCAAAGTATCAACTGGGGGGTGAGCGTCGGGCTACTTCCTTGACGAACATGATGGACGAACCTGCTCAGATCAACTCAATCGGAATTTCCCCATGTTCCGGGACCTGCACCCTCCTTTTCGACAGCTACGGGGTCCAATTATGTTGTAAAAGTGGGTCGTAGTATGCTGCTTCTCAGTAGTGACCCCAAAACTTGGAGGTATGATGCGAACACTGAACTGTATTTTGATGACGACGCCGAACGGTCAATAGAAGCAGTACTGTAGAAATGCCCCGAAGTGGAGGGTCACGTGAGCAACCTTGGCACTCAAAGTTAATCAGTCGGTGAGTAGGCTTTGGGACAACCCATCTTGCAGAACAAGAAGAGCCCACAAGCCACAAAAGCCCATCCTCAGTCATTATTAATCGCCATCGAATACGACACCAAACATTTCGCTGCAAGAGCTTTGAATGTCGAGAAGGCTATCAGAAGCATTAGCGAAAATAAAAGGAAGTTTCGCTCAGCACGACTTCCCGTCGCTGTTATCGGCTGAACCCATACCCAGGTAGGTCACATCGTATCCTTGCCCAATAGAAGCTCCTTGATCTCGAGAATATAGCTCGAGATCCCAATAAATCTCTTCATCCGTCATTGCCCCCCATCGTCACCCAAACACGAGACCATGCCTCGCTATTTATCCCTCCTAACTCTTCCTGGCCAATACAAACACTACATCCGCCCCCTAACCGCCGCCCCCGATCCAAACCCACTGACTCGAAACCCCACACCATCCGATCGACTCTTCTCTCTCCCTCCCGAGAAATTACCGCCCAACATCCGAGTACAAGATTGGGTGGACGATCGAAATCATTGGAGAGGGGTTGGGACGGTTGCGAGGTTAGGTGGGAAGAAGAGGAAGGATCTGCCTGGAATTCCAGGGAGGGAGGCTAGGAAGTTGGGTGGGTTGAAGTGGGCTTTGAGGGAGCGGTAGGGTTGTGTGGATGTATTACTGGTTCACAGTGCTTGGTACCGGATGTTGAATAGACATAACTCACGATCTCACCTTTGAGCAGCAATAATGGCTGAGTTCGCTGATTTGTCATTGGTGGTCAAGAAGTAAGTAGTGCTGAGAAAGGACACAAGGTTTCTTGGCACCTTAGATCTCATCCTACCGATCAGGAAGTGCATAAGTCGCAATTCTCTCATCCCTTACTCTCCCCTGCATCATCCCCGAAGAGCGCCTTCCCCCTCTCACTCAACCTCATGAATCCCATCCTCGCATCGGAATCATCGATCGTCCTGAAGCAAATTCTCAGCAGTTCATCTCCCTTTCCTCGCAGTAACACATCAAGGTCTCCGCGGACCGCAGCACTATTTCATGGCCATGGTGGATGGGAGGGGGGTAAATGCTCGACAAAGAAAGCTGGACGCCTGGACGTACCTCTTTGCCATCTCCCCTCTGTAAGTCACATCCTCCAACCCAGCAGTCATCATAGCCGTCCCAGGTAAGAAGAGTATCAAAGCAAGCAAAGCCTCGACGATGATCTGTGTTGCGTCACAGAGAAAGTCACTGTCAGCATAGACAATCTACAAAATCCAATCTACGTAGCTTTGAAAGGGGAAGACATACGGAAGGAGGGAGCGAAGTTGATTTTCCGGACGACAAGGATTTGAGGGTGGACAGATCTATTCAGATGAATCCAATCAGTAAAAAGTATTCCAAAGACCCAGTCCGACATCGTAGGTGAGCTTTTACGTGGATGATTGGCCTCACGTTCGTATGTGGAAAAGGCAGCTACTCTCGCTGTCAGCAGCTGAACCGCTTTGGTTGAAGGACTTAGATACCCACCATGTAGGAGTGTCAAGCAGGACACTGTAACGAGAGCTTGACCAGCGAGCTTGGACATGATGCAGTCGAAGTCGTCTAAACTAATCCGCTCTCACAGCACCAAAAACGCAATCGAAGTCAATGACCTAAAAAGTAAAAGCCCGTAATGCTAACGGGAACAAAACCCGCTAATCCAAGAACAGAGATATGCTCTGCAGATTCTTAGGGCAAAGCGCTGCCCGATGGTGTGTATACCTGAGCCATTTGAGAATAGGACAATGCATGAGCCTTCAGGGCCGTCTATGTATGATGGCCAGTGTGGGACAGATGCAGGGGATTGTAGAGGAGACAGTCTACCAAAAAGGGGGTCATTAAAATGAAGTTTGAACGAGAGAGCACAGCGAAACCGAAAGGGAAATCCACGTCGATCGAAGAGGCGGACATCTATAGCTCTTCATCGGTGAAGACTGAAGGTTGAGTCAGCGCTACTATTCATGAAGATGCGCATTGACTACTCACCCTCTTCTCCCTTCTTCCGTCGAGCAATTCGATCCTTCTTGGCTTTTCGGAGCTCAGCAGCAGACTTCTTCTTCTCCTTCTTGCCAGCCGCGATAGGGTTCCCAAGGGCATCGTACGTAACCTCCTCCTCCTCACCAGCCTTCTTGTCGATCCGCTCGCCAGATCCCTGACCCTCGACCCAGTTGTGACCAGACGCCTCGAGGTAACCGTCCCGCATTGCCCATACTTCTGAACAGATGGATTCGGAGAACTCTCGGTTGTGGGTGATGATGAGGACACCACCCTCGAAGTTCTTGAGGGCGGCAATCAGGGCGGCAAGGGATTCTCGGTCGAGGTAATTGGTCGGCTCGTCGAGACAGATGATGTGGGGTCGTCGCCACGTAGCGGCACCAAGGACGACCTTGACCTTCTGGCCACCAGACAGACCTCGCATGGAGTTGTGCGAAACGAATTCTGACTCGAGACCGAAGTCTTCGAAGTGCTTTTCAATCTCTCGTCGAACAAGAGGTCGCATGAGGCCCAATCGTTGTGCTTCTCGGGTGTCAAGCTCGATGACCTTCTTCTCGAAGCCTCGAGTAATAAGCTCATCTCGAGGCATCCAGATGTTCTCGGCGGAAGACATCCCCTTGAACGAGATCTCGTACTCATACGACTGCTTGAGCTTCTTCCTCGCGACGATCTCGTCAATAATACGCTTCACACCGTCCTTGACGACGGTGGCTCCCTCCTTCATCTTCTGCTCTTCCTCGGCAGACATCACCCGGTTCACTTTGTGCATCTCCTCGAGGTCCTCCCCTGTCTGGTACCGCCAAAGCATGTATTCGAGCGGGGTGGAGTCCAAGTGGTTGTCGATGTGGTGGAACGCGTGCTGAGCGACGTAGCCGATGACCAAGTTCGGGTGCTTCCAAACAGTACCACCCATGTTGGGCTCGGTCTCACCAGTGAGAAGCTTCACGAGAGTCGACTTTCCGGATCCGTTAGGACCGAGAATCGCGACACGTGAAGACAGCGAGACCTGCAGCGTAACGTTGTACAGCTGCTGAACGAGGGACGTAGGGTACTGGAAAGAAACATCGCGCATCTTGAGAAGAGACTTCTCCTTCGTCTTGACCCCGTCAAGAAGGGGAGGCGCGGGGAGCTTGAATTGATAGTCCTCTTGGACGTCGAGCTGGTAATAGCTCTTCGCTTCGGGAACGTGCTTGACGAACTCCTCGAGGTTACCGGGGTACCGCTTCAGCTTGAAGGTGTTGAGGTGAAGCACGTCGGTGACAGTGCGGTTGAGGAAGTCGGAGTCGTGCGAGACGATGATCGAGGTGCAGCGGGTGAGAGAAGTGAGGTAGTCAATTAGCCAGGTAACGTTGATGACGTCGAGATGATTGGTCGGCTCGTCAAGGAGGAGAATGTCGGCCTTGAACAGGATGGCGCGGGCAAGAGCAAGCTTCATCTTCCAACCACCAGACAGCGAGGCGATCGAGTTCTTCTGCTTCTTCTCGTCAAAGCCGACAGACTCGAGGGTGATCTTGATCTCCTCAGGAGTACCCTGAAGACGCTTGTCGCTGAGAACCCAGTCGATGATGGAAATGTCGGCCTCCGAGCCGTCGATGTCGTGTTGGACGTAGAAGGTTCGGACCTCGGTGGGTGGAGGGAAGCCGTCGACCTGGTTATTGATGATGGCGTTCATGAGGGTAGACTTGCCAGAGCCGTTACGACCGCAAAGACCGTATCGGTGGCCACGCTTAAGGCGCATGGAAGCGTGATGGAGGAGGATCTTGGCACCGTAAGCCAAGTTGAACTGCTCGATATTGCAGAGATCCTCTCCCTCTTCCTCATCCGCAAACTTGATATCGTCGGACTCCTCCTCGTCCGCCTTCTTCTGCAATAGCTCGCGGATGGCCGGAAGCGAGTCGTAGCTCGGAAGAGCGAGCTTCATGTATTTGGGAAGCGTCGCCTCCCAGGTCGGCTGATTGAAATCATGTGCATTGACCAGTGAGGCGGCGAGAACACCAGTGTACATGAGCGCCGGATTGGCCTGATCAACGGTGGCACCGCCGTTCTTCTTGACAAGAGCGACGAGGTTGGTAGCAAGATGGGAACCCTCCGCAATCTTGAGGGGAGGAAGGTCGGTACCATCGGAAGTCGCGGGGACCTTGCCGATGCGGCGAAGGGTAGCAATGGCTCGGTTGCAGACGGATCGAGCTTCGGGGTCGGCAATGGTATCGGCGGTCTTGATGAGACGGGGGAGAAGCTGGGGAAGGAAGGGGCGGACGGTGTACTCGGAGTCGACAAGCTTGGACATATTGTCGGCGATGACACAGACCTTTCGCTTGGTAGCGGTGGGTCGCTCATCGAGACCTCGAATCAGGAGAGGTGCAATGAGGGAGATTGTAGGCGCAGTGACCTCAGAAACGAATGTAGTTGCGGAGAGCAAGTTGATGGTCTTGGGGACCTCCTCGATTGGGTTAAGGAGTGACTTGATCAATGCGGGAATAAATTTGTCGATCTATAGATTTCAGCACGAGCTGGAGCTGGGTGTTAGGGTCGGACCGCTCACATCCTTGTTCTCGACCAGGGCCGTAGCCTTCTCGAGGGTAACCTTGGCAGATTTCTTGACTTCCGCCTTGGTGTCCCACACGGCGCCAGCGAGGACCGGGATCAAATCGGGCATAGCACGGCCGATCTGTTCGGGAGCGGAGATGATGAGCTGCTGGAGCACATCGAGGCAGCCCGCCTTGACTTGCCACTTGCCGGCGGTCTTGACCTGTTCCAGGAGCGCCGGGAGGATGACCATAGTCGCCCAGGGGTTCATCGACTGGACGATCGCCTTGACAGCGGCGACAGCTGCATCCTTGACAGGAGCGACCTTGTCGGCGAAGGCCTCGAGAAGGTTGGGGAATGGAGTGTTGACAGCGGATGAGATGACGTATGGCTCGAGAAGGGGTGCGGCACCATTCTCACAGAGAGTCGAGATGGCACTGCATGCGGCCTCACGGGCGGTTGCTGACTTCTTGTCGGTCAATGACTGGACGCGTTGTTAGCTTAGTCAGATCCAAATTGTGGAGATGGTCGAAAGCTTGTGAAGAGAGGCTCACCTTGACGATGGCATCGTTGAATTGGATGGAAGCGAGGAACTCGACACCCTCCTTCTTGACTGCGGCAGCGAGACCGAGGGCGGACTCATCGCGAACAGCCTTGTCGGCGACGAAGAGGGTGGCGAGATCGAACGCGCCAGTCTTGGCGGGGGCAACGGGAGACGTAGCAGAGGGGGCCATCATGAATGCTACTCGAGATCAGCTCTGATTGGTTGAATCACCCTCGCCACTGCTCACCTCTATGATGGTTTGTTGAGGACAAGAATGTCTAAGCTTTTTTTGGGTGATGGGGTTGAGGAGACTTTTGCTATCTGAAAGCTCTAGGTTCGCGCACTTCTATATCAGGAAGCAGAGAGCGAGTGTGTGCGAGAGACTTGTGATGTCGACGCGGGGAAACTCTATGACGGAATGAGATGAGATGAGAATGGGTCGACAAAGGAATTCAAGCGGGGATGATATATGAATGGAAGAAGGCTCCACGAGATAAAAAAATCGCCGCTCGGATCCAACCGCGGTTGAATTACCCAATCTGGATATAATCCGAAATCTCGTCACAATAATAACGGCCGCTTCTGCGCGTCGGAAAGCTGTTTGGGAGCGTAGAACCTTACAGCCTTTCCTTGTGGCGATGGGCTGTATTTGTGGACAGAAGAGCCGTAGCGCCTTCGACGCGTCGTACTGTGTCTGAGCTGAAGTGTACCTTGTTATAAAAATCAGCTTCAGCTGAGTCTTGCTTCGTGTTCACTACTGATCATACCGATTGTTGCCGATCGGCTCGAATCGAGCTAAACAGGACATGCGATGAGTTGCCCTTGACAAATGAAGTATGGCGTGGGATCCATTCGCAAGTGAAACTCAGCCCGTAATGCTGTCATCTTGAGTGACTGACTTTGAAGGCATTCTCGCATCTTGTTGATGATCAGTGAGGAGGCTGACATCTCCGACGACCTCCGAAACCATGCGCAATTGTGACTTTCTCAAGAGTACAGTACTCGAGTACTCGTACTCGTACTCGAGTAGAAGATCCCGAACGATGGGACCGTCCGGCCCGTTTCAAGCCGGTCCCTCCACCCTCCACTTTCCTCGTCCTAAAAGAAACGTATTTACAAGAATTCCTGTCTAACTCCATCACCTCTTGATGCCACTCACAACATTATCCACCATGCAACCCATCAAGGTCTCGATTATAGGTACCGGTACCTCCTTGTCGGGGCTACACTACCCTTCAATCGCTTCCTTGCCCGACAAATACATCGTCCACTCGGTTTTAGAACGAACACCTCGAGGAGTAGCTCAATCTGTCTGTGGGGAAAAGGTGAGAGTAGTAACAACCCTCGAAGAAGTCGTCAACGATCCTGAAGTCGAGCTTGTAAGTACGTCTTCCTCGGACACTACCGAAGAGTTGATAAGTGGACAGGTAGTGATCACTAGCCCAAACAATACTCATCATTCATATACCACAACAGCACTGAACGCAGGGAAACATGGTCTGTCCCGTTTACATCCAGGTGTATCCTCATCCTCCATACTGAGGAAGTGGTCATCAGTACTTGTGGAGAAACCGATCACACCAACGTCCTCCCAAGCACAAGACCTCGTCGACCTCGCATCCTCGAAAAACCTAATCCTGACAGTGTATCAAAACCGTCGATGGGATAGTGATTTCCTAACCGTCCAACAACTCCTGCAAACCGGTCGAGTTAGTCCCTCTCCCTCACATGTTCCCCTCTACCTTCCCATTCCACAAAGCTGATCGAAGGGGTAATCAGTTAGGCGAGATCAATTCCTTTGAATCTTCTTTCGATCGATATCGTCCCCTCCTAACTTCCTTCAAACCTGGTTCATACTGGAAAGAAACGCCAGGAGAGAACAACGATGTGGTTTACAGTCTTGGGAGTCATACGATCGATCAGGCTTATGTCTTGTTTGGTATGCCCGAGAGAGTCGGGGGGAGAGTGTGGGACATTCGTGGGATCGGGGTTGATGAGTCGGTAAGTTGGGCACTTCCCTTGCCCCGCTCTGGTGTGTTGAGTAGTATGACAGTTCACGATGGACCTATACTACCCCCGAGCGAACAAGACCGACCTAGTCGTTACACTCAAAGCATCAGTCTTATCCCCTCTACCTAGCCAAATCCGATTCCTCATAAAGGGCTCGAAAGGGTCGTTCGTCAAATATGGGTCGAGCGCGAAAGCACAGGGCCGTAGACCTGGTGCGGCCGATTATGACGAAGGTGAGGATGAGGAGGGGTATGGGAGGGAACCTGAGGCGATTTGGGGGACGGTGGTTGAGGCGAAGGAAGATGGGGAGGTCACGGGCCAAGAGGGTGTTCGGTATCACGTTGCCAAGTGATTCCCCCTCCCAAAAAACTGACGTGGCGAAGACTGACGAATTTAGGTACGAGTCGCTACCCGGCGACGCACCAGAGTTGTATCGTAATCTGTACGAGGTAATACGATCGGGCGATCGAAGCAAGCTAGCGGTGAAGCCCGAGGAGACGGTGAACGTGTTGAAACTTATCGAGCTGGTGAAGAGGAGTAGTGAGGAAGGAAAGATCATACCCGTCTCTGAGGCATAAGGTTGAACTGGCTCGGACACTCGGGATTATATGGCTTTCTATGCATGCAATCAAATCTGTCCTGAGAAGTATATATAGATGAGAGAAGGCGGGATCAGTCAGGTGAAAAGATTCAAAGCACTGATGATCAGTACCAGTAACCCGCTTGGCACGATTTGTGAGCTCATAGCCGCGCTGGATGAGCTAGCTGCAGAGGAAGACTATGACGCTCGTTAACTGGAATGGGGTAGGAGCGAAGACGAAGACATACCGAAGAAGCAGCACTGCTAGTCGAAGTCGCGGTCGTGATCGGACTCGCGTTTGAGATCGAGCTTGTGCTCATGATGGAAGCGGTGGTGGTCGTGCTTGGACTGGTTGCACTTGACACCTTGGTTGAAGCACTTGACGAGTCAGTGGGCACGGCCGTAGATGTTTTCTCTGGGGTAGCCGGCGAAGTACCGAGAGCTACGGTTGTATTGGAAGGCTGTAACGTATTGAGGGTAGCAGGCGCTTGACTTGATCTGTCACTCCAATCACTCGAGCTATCACTCCCAGAACCCGAACTGTCACTCCCAGAACTCGACCTACAAATCATCAGCAAATGCTAAAGCTCCCCCGAAGAGAGCAACTCACGATCCCCCATCTTGCACCTGAAAGTATCCACTCTGCGCCAAGATCCCCCCATTAGTAGCCACAAAGTTGATCCTCCAACCTTGCTCCGCTTTGAGCGGACTTGACGGGTTGTAGGTGTACGGATTGTCGGGTGTGGAGACGGATTGAGCGACGTTGATTGGGTTGTTTGGGTCGTCTGGGGAGAAGAGCTGGATGTCGAAGTTTCCAGGGTCGGTGTCGACGGACTGGAAGACCATCAGTACCGTGATCTAGGAATCGAGGGGATGATCTGGGGCACATTAGGAGATGGATTGCGCAGACTTACGTTCCATACGATCTGGAGAGGACCTTGAGTTCCCCAAGGCGCGTTCAGGCCGGGTCGAGTGACCATGATCGCTGAGGAGCAGACTGCGAGCACAGCTATCATCATAAAGGCATGAAAATCCATTGTCAGTAACGGAGAGATGAGGAACGAGTCTGTGAGTTATGGGTCTGAGAGGTGAGTGGAGAATTTCGATGAGTATGAGAAATGTCGAGTGGCGAGTGATATCAGTCCCTTTTGATATAGCGGTGAGAGCGGACTTCATTGCGGACAGTCAAATGTGGACAGCGTTATTCCCGTCATGAAAGGACGTATAGTCATAAGGGTTTTGACGTAGATCAGGATCTAGTGGCATTGACGAGTTGCATGATGTGAAGATCAAAAGGGTGGTTTGCTCGGACGATTCAGAAAGTCGAGAAGTGGTTGATACAGAGGAACTCTAGTGGGAAGAAAGTTATAAGACGCCCGCTGGCCGGAGAATTGCGGGATTATCCGCTTGTGTTTTGATGTGGCCTTGAAAGGAACGGGGAACGGCGTACTCGTACAGCACAAAGCACACGCTTGGGCTAGTCTATCATCTTGACACTATTCGATAGTCATCTTCGCTGTTTGAGATCTGCTTCTTTGCTCCTCGACTGTTAGCACACATCTGTATCACCATCATCCGCCGACGTCCACGATGTTTGGCCTTTCCTACCTTTTCCTAGCCATCATCCTCCCTCTCGCATCAGGTTTGTCCGCGTACTCCGATATCTACACATACTGATCCTAATCGTTCCTTTCTAGCCCAAGTCTCCACCATCTACTGGCCCGTCAATTACCCCAACGTCACTTCACCATGGGTCATCGGAACGAAAAACTACGTGTCATGGCAAACAGGCGGTGGGACCGGTATCCAATCCTTCGACATCCAACTACACAATTCCAATCGATCCATCATGGTCGGATTCATCCCCATCGCTCTTCGGGTCCCTATGACGAGGCTAACCACGGGGAGGAAGAACTTTGGTGGGGAATTGGAGGTGGATCTCGATGATGGAGTACCGAGAGGGTGAGTCGTGTCAACTGTGCTTCGGTTTTTAGGAGACTTATGAAGGATAGGGAGGGGTTCTCGCTGTTGTTTATGAATACGTTACATGGACAGGTTTACGCCAAGGTATGCCGCTCTTGCTGCGTCCATTTTCAGGCTGATACTGCATAGTCGTCGAAGTTCGCGATCCTTGGCTCCTCACCGTCGAACTATACTAGCCCAGGTTCGTCTCCAATCACTTCATATCACGTCCACGCTAATTCCACTCTTACAGATCTACCCACCGCGACCGTCACCGCGACTCTCTCGGCTATACCTGACCCAACTCAACAATGGGCTCTCACACTCGACGGTATCGACCCAGACGCGACTGCGACTGCGACTGCGATTGCCGGGAACGCGGGAAGCGGTACTCAATAGATCTGGTTTTGATGTTCGCCTCGAGATGAGTTCTGATGTATTGGTGGACATTTATCGTGTGATGATATCTTTTAGCTTGACTGAGCTTGTTGACAATCGTTGCGTTTCTTGCTGCGGGATGGGGCCGTCAAGGCTCATTTGACTTGCAATGCTTGTCTTGATGCTACCACTTGCTCTTGGTTGCCATCAAGCCTTCGTTGATGCGTCTTTTTGGCATTACGATACTTTTGAACATCGTTAAAGATCACCTGAATCGCGTACGTCCCAAAGTCCGCTTCTACCCTCTAAGGAGGAATACAGGCTACGTTCAGTACTTCACAGGCTATAACATAATGAGTTGTAGGTAGGCTGAGGATATATCAGCATAGGACGCCATGGAGAGATTGGGTTATGCACGGGGTCAAGCTACCAGACATTTGACACCATGTCTCGAGTTGCAAGTCTCCAACAACCTCCGCTAGCCCCAAGTCAAGCTCCAGTGGAGATAAAGAATTCGGTAGAAGGGATGAGGCCTTCCGAAACAGGTCGATCTACGTCCCCGATGTCACATCATTCTCGTCCCAGGAAAAACGAACGAATCCCATGACCGCGGAAACCCGCTAAGGAAAGGCTGGACTGGGTCTGGTCATCATGAAAGTTTCTGGAACAGCCGGAGTTTCAGTGGGTTTGTGCCGTCCATTAACGTTACCGCCGAAGGCGCCAATCTTCCTCAATGGGGATCCCGCTCAATGGTCACACGACCTTTATTGGGTGCCTCGAACCAGCCGGCGTAAAGACTCATCTCAATGCTTCACTAAAACCGAGTCTATAGTCATCAGGTGACCGGGCACACAGAGCAGACTCCCGTTGAAGCCGCAAGCGTGGGGCTCTGGGAATCCGAGAGGCCGGAAAGACTTCGCCGAATGTCTTCTCCTCTAACGGCTGTAGAGTGTCCGTGCGTTCAGCAGGGTTTGCGCGCTTCGTATTACATGTACCTTGAGCATCTTTGGGGGAACCGTAGAAGGACGGGGCTTCAAGTAGTTTCCGAGCTCATGCTTTTCTCCATCGATGAACGTCTAATAGCCGTACGTGGGGTGATATCATCCCCCCTTATCCCCCTCCCCCAGTGTTAGTCATACAACCACATCCTACACAATGAACACTCTCTCCTACTCCTGCCAAGGCGAGCGGACCAACGTCGAGGACGAAAAGTACGCTATCGAGAAGGAGGGAGGCTGGCCAAGTACCCCGTCATGGTTCGGTCGCCATTGATACCTGGGCAGACATCAAAGCGGAGGCTGAGAGATCCAAGGCTCACGAGCACTCGCTCTCAGCCTTTGAATCGCTGAAAATCTACAAATCTCTGAGTTGACTCATCGTTCTTATGCTCAGTCGCTAACTCTTTCTAGGCCGTCTTTTGGGCTGTTGCGGCTTCCCTCTCCATCGTCATCGAGGGGTACGATACCGCTCTACTCGGTTCGTAATGGGGTCTCCCAGCCTTCCAGGAACAATACGGTGAATACATCCCTTCCATCGGCGGTTATCAAGTCCCGGCTCGTTGGCAAATCGCCGTCGGTCAGGCTTCGACAATCGGTAACTTCTTCGGTATCTTCTGGGGCTCCTTCCTCATCGATCGATTCGGCTACCGCAGGTGCCTCTTCCTCAACCTCTTTTTCATGATTCCTTTCATCGGTGGGTCAAGTGGCGACTCCCCTGATCTCGCTCACTCTCGCAAGCATGGTCACTTTCTCCCCGAACCGAGTCCTCCTCCTCATCGGTGAATGTCTTTGCGGTGTGCCATGGGACGTGTTGTAAGGATTCCCTTCCTCAGGAAACCCCACAAGCTCGCTGACGAAAATTCGACTTTCTTAGCTCACCCTCGCCGAGGCCTACTCATCCGAGATCTGCCCCTTTAGTCTCCGAGGATACCTTACCGCCTATGTCAACCTCTGCTGCGTTATTGGTCAATTCATCTCTCCCGGTGCCCTCGTCGGTATACAGGGCATGACCGATCAATGGGCTTATCGACTCCCCTTCGCCGTCCCATGGGTCTCGCCCGTCCCGCTTCTCATCCTCATCTTTCTTTCCCCTGAAGCACCTTGGTGGCTCGTCCGACACGGCATCCTTCACGAGGCGGAGGGTTCCGTTCAGCGTCTAGCTTCAGCTGAGATGAAGGGTCGTGCCCGTGACATCGTTGCCATGGTAAGTCTCCGTGCGCCGACTAAGCGTAACTCACTCTGTCCAGATTGTCCGAACCAATCAGCTCGAGGTCGACTTACCTCGATTGCTTTCGCGGTACCGATCTCCGCCGAACCGAAATCTCCACCGTCGCTTGGGCATGCCAACAGCTTTGCGCTTTCCCATTTGCCGGTTGGGCCGCATGCTTCTTCGAGTAAGCCCGCCTCTCCACCAAGAACGCCTACAACCCTAGGTCTAGGAAACACCGCCGGTGCTTTCTGCGGTACTGTCGGCTCCTGGTTCCTCATCACTCACTTCGGTGGACGAACACTCTTCCTCGCCGGTGTGTCTTGGCTCTGTTTCGGTCTACTCCTGATAGGTATCCTCGCCGTCATTGCCAGCAAGGGCCACGAGGGCGCCAAATGTCAGGCCGGTATGATGTTCATCTGGGTCTTCTCGTACCACTTGACCATCGGCCCGCTCGCACACTGTATCGTCGGTGCGGCCTCGTCAACCCGTCTCCGAAACAAGACCGTTGGTTTCTCCCGAAACGCCTCCAACATCCTCGGTGTAATTGCGGGTGAGTTCTCCGTTTCCGTTTCGGATTTGACTGACTGAGATCGAAAGGTATTATCACGCGCCGTAAATATTGTTTACTTTCCCCTTCGCAATTCGCTTGACCTCCCCCTAGGTACATGCTGAACCCTGTTGAGTTTCCTCTGCTCTTCGCAAGGGGAAAAAAAGCTGATCTTGCTATAGGCAATGGAACTGGGCGGCAAGTCGCTCTCTCTTTCTAGTGTATCTCGAGCGCTGTCATTCTCTGAAGGGTAAACCCGGCTTCTTCTGGTCAGTTTGGTCCTTCACTGAATTCCTTTGGGCCTACTCGCCGTTCCTTACGACGCCAATCGCTTTCTCCATGGTCGTCTGGACGTGAGCACTCCCTCCTTTTCCTTCCAGGATCGTTTGGAGACTGATTATTACGTACAGATATTCCCGTTTGCCCGACTTCAACGGGAGGAGCTATTACGAACTCGACATCCTGTTCGAGAGAAGGATCGCTGCTAGACACTTCTCGTCGACTGTGATCGAGCGGGATGCCGATGAGAACCACCGAGAGGCTGCCGGTCTCGCTACGCATGCATGAAGCCCCGCTCTGAGGATTCTGTGGGCGTTAATTATTGTACTGGGTGCGCTCTGGCTATTGATTGGATGCCTATTTACTGTATCTAAAGCTTCCGAAGTCTCATGGCCATGCATATGTCTGTGAAGATCAGGCTAGGCGCGCCACAAACAGCTTTCGTGGCACCGCCTCGCCATGACCGGGACCGATCATGAACTGCAGTTTTCGGCCATAGCCAAGCAAGATCATGCTTACAGTTGGAAAGTACGAAATCATTTAAGGTCAACGCTCAGTTTTCCCAGACATTGTGTTCAATGGGGCCGTCATTGAAAGACGGGTGCACGGCGTGACGTCTCCGGCAGAGACGCGTCAAAGCAGGTTCGCACGACAATCATGATTATCGAACATGACAGCTCGTCCCGTCTAGGCAGTGTACATCAGTGGAAGGAGATGCCGATCGTACATCGTTGATGGATCCATTTCATATCCCTGCTCAATCACTTCAACATCGTATACACCCAGGTCATGACTCATCTCCTCCACCTTGATCTGTTGAAATCTGAAACTCGGCTCCTTCTACCCCTCAAGAAGTCCGGAGCCATCAAGGCGGCCTCGGCGTTGTAAGGCGATCCTACCTTGAAAGTTCGTGGTCTGTGCTCCAGGTTCCTTAGCGGTGGGAGCTTGCGCTGTTGGCTTCACTCCTGAGCCATTCTCGGAAGCGGCCGGGTATTCGACACCCATGTACTGCCCGATCAACTTGTATGCGTCCATCCGAGCGGTGAAGACGGCATCGTTGATAACATTTCCAGTTTTCTTTGCATTGTTGCAAATAGTCCGATCCTTGGTGTGATTGCTGACAAGCTCGGAAAATCTTGCACTTTTTGGTCTCAGGTGACATGAAGCCAGGACCTTGCAGAAGTGGAGCAGCTCCTGAGCTGAGGACCCCAAATCTGATCAGCTAAAGCGAGGAGAGTTCCGCTTTGTTGGTTTCCGTGGAAAACCGGTAAAGGGGACTGAGAGGCACTTCAAATACCCTCTTCTTGTTCATATGAGCAGCACCTTGCTGTAGTGAGCCGTTTCGGACGGCAGATGGTGACCAGGATATTATGTATATGTCTACGAGCTTTGAGTGAAGAATTCAGCAAGTCGCCGCCCACATTCTCCAACTGGACTGGCTGGAGGTAAAAGCCGCTAACCTCAAGTCTCAAGTCTCCGGCAATTTCGCATGAGTCACTGATCGGCGTGGCAGGACACGTACTCGCCAGAGACAGACCAGCTGTATGTTATGAGCTCACCAAGCACGCATCTTTAGCTCAAGCTGAGCTCACAATTGGGTATGTATCGGTTCTATTATCTCATTGTCCTCCAGTAGGAACGTCGGGTCCCTAAGCCTCTTCACAACGCATTTGCACGAGATGTCAGCTCGTCGAACGGTATGGAGCTTCGTCTCCACATGTTGGATTGATGGCTTCCATTCTCAGACTTCAGCTTCTTGATATGCGACCTCCAATGTGCAGCTTGACGGGGTCGGTGAGATTTATTTGTCTGGCTTTCGTATTTCTTGAAGAAAGCCCGAGTCTCTTGTGAAGATCGCCTGCCTTTCCTCAACTGGGTTCATGCTCATATCCGCTATCTCGTCTCTTCAATATACCGGAGAAGGTGGCCGAAGTGAGAAACATACCGGTAAAATTGAGCGCCCCTCGGGTTAATCTGAACATGGAAGAACCCTTCCTTGACGTCAGTCATTGAAGGAGGGGACCTTGGCATATGTGAGGCTGATCTATGCCCAGAGTGTAATCGATAGCAGATTGTGCACAAACAAGGCGAGCTCGAGATATAGTTCACTTATATGCCTCGCTCCACATGCTGTACTCCGATCCTCCCATTCACTCCGTAAGGAGCTGAACTTCTTTGTGCTCCTTTAATTACACTATGTCACTCGTAGCAGTAGTTGAAGAAATCCTGAATCCCTGCTCAATCCCCGTTGTTAGTGGCAAAACGGTCGCTACCTTCGCGGAATGACTTGGGATCGCTCGCTCGAAGGGATATCTGGCCTCAGCGGACTGGGAACCAGGAAGACAGTTCTCTCAGCCATAGCCCTGAGCAGAACCCGCTTCTATGCCTAGAACTGGAACTTGAGGAATGAATAATGCTTGTGTCTCCCAGGTCTTATGTATGACGGATACTGGGCCATCAAACAGTTAAAGCGGAGGCTTTGCTGGACCGTCTCGATCCCGTCTGATGATTTAATTCTTGTAATGATGTGCGCTCAAACCGGCAATATAAGTCCAATGATGTACACATATCCATATCCAGTGAAGCCGGAACCCATGTGAACGATTCCACATACACATCCACCCAAAGCATCTATGCCTGTAATTCCGCCAATCTCACTCTAACGGCATTAGCGTGCGCATCCAAACCCTCCCTCTCCGCCAACTCCACGACCGTCGGACCCAAATCCCTCAACCCATCCCTCGTCAACTCCTGCGACGTGATATGTTTCTGGAAACTCAACGTATTCACACCCGAGAACTGTCTCGCAAACCCATTCGTAGGTAGAGTATGATTCGTCCCAGAAGCGTAATCACCACATGATTCAGGTGAAAAAGGTCCGACAAAGACTGATCCTGCGTTTTCGATCTTCTCCACGACGGAACTGGCGTTTTCGAGGTGGAGGATGAGGTGTTCGGGTGCGTACTCGTTGGAGAATTGGATACCTTCTTCCAGGGAGGAGACGAGGACGATGAGGGATTTCTTTATTGCTTCGCGGGCTATGGTGACGCGGGGTAAGGCTCGAGCTTGGATGTCGATTTGGTGTTCTATCTCGGAGAGTTGGGATCGAGGAAGGTTAATGGCGATGAGGACTACTTGAGAGTCGGTACCGTGTTCGGCTTGGGAGAGGAGATCGGAGGCGACGAAGATGGGGTTGGAGCTTTGGTCGGCAATGACCTGATATCATGAGCACCTCAATCTCGTCCAGAAGCTCCTTTCCCATCGGTGCAGGAGGTGACTTACCAGGACCTCGCTCGGCCCCGCCGGCATATCAATCGCCACCAGAGCATCCGTATCATTCTGCACCAACATCTTCCCCGCCGTGACCCATTGATTCCCAGGTCCAAAGATCTTATCAACCTTCGGAACCTCATCCGTCCCATAAGCCATCGCCGCAACAGCCTGCGCTCCTCCAGCTTTTAAGATACACGTCACTCCGGTCAACCTCGCAACGTAGAGGACTTCAGGTGATATGGTCCCGTCTGGTCGAGGTGGAGTTGCGAGGACGATGATCTTACATCCTGCCACTTGAGCTGGGACGCCGAGCATGATGGCGGTAGATGGAAGGATGGCAGTTCCGCCAGGTACGTAAATCCCGACTCGAGCTATAGGCCGGACGAAGCGGGAGCAGACGACTCCTGGCATGGTCGTCACAACCAGAGGCTGTTTCTCCGCTTGAGCGACGTGGAAGGTTCTAACATTGGCGTAGGCGATATCGATTGCTTTGCGGACGGAAGCGGGGAGTTCTGATTCGTCTGGGATGTCGTAAGGAGGGAGGTTGATGTTGGAAGACAGATCTGCTCTGTCAAATTGCTTCGTCATTGCTCGGAGACCAGCGTCGCCTTCTTTCCGCACTCTCTCGACGATAGGCTTAACCTTGTCGATCATGGAAAGCGAGTTGAGCACCGGTCGAAGAAGGAGCTTCGCTTGCTCAGGCTTCAACATGCTGGCTAGAGTCGCCGTACGCATCTTGATCGTTGCGTCCGCTTCGGTCGACGGAGGAAACTCCGTTGGTACCGGCTCTGACGGCTTCGACTCGGCCTTGACCCCATTCGACCCATTGATGTAATCATTCGATTCCGACCTCACTCTACTCGTCCAGTTCACCTTCTCCTCCCACTTCGGCTTAGCATCCCCTTTCCTCCTCGTAACCTTCGAAGCCTTCCGATCCAAAGCCAATTCCACATCCTTCAGACCCACACCTTTACTCACACATCTCGCCAGAGCGAAATAAACCAAGTCAGCCATCTCAAACGCCACCTCCTCCTTCGTCTTGGCTTCGCAAAGCTCCTCAGCTTCCTCCATGATCTTACTCCTCAACAGCTTCTCATCGGTAAATAAGCGTTTCGTATAGCTACCTTCTGGTGCGTCCTCCAGCCGGCTCTTCAGGGTTTCTTCTAGTCTTGCAAGACCATTGAACTCGCCGAAACATGTTGGTTGAGGACGGTGACAGAACCCGGAACCGTGCTGAACGACATCGAAGAGGAGGGCATCGGAATCGCAATCTACCCGGATGGAGAGGATGTCCTGTACTGCACCGCTCGTCTCGCCTTTTCGCCAGAGTCCGTGTTTGCGGGATCGATAGACACCTTTCTGGCTGAGGATGGCTTCGGCGACGGATTCGCGGGAGGAGTAGACTAATCCGAGTGGTCGGGACGAGTGGGTGGAGGAGGAGACGACAGTCGGAAAGAAGCCGTCTGGTCGGTCGGATGTCAAAGGGGCAAGGAAGGCTTCGGGTATGGAGAGGTGGGTCGAAGTGGAGCTAGGCGATGCGACGAGGATGGAAGTAGGTAGAACCAATGTGGAGGGTTGAAGAGACTTGATGAGTTCCGATAACTCCGCCGCTGCGAGATCCGTCAAGTGCAAAAAGAGGTGCGTATTCGGTATACCCAAAGACTTTGATGTCTTCGCTGCTTGTCCGGTTATGTATACACCCCAAGCACCTTTCGCAGCCTCTTTGGCCGCCCCGAGATCCGCCTCATCCAGCTTGACGATCAACCGTTCTTTCGGTACACCATGAAGATCCCTAAACTGTTCTGGAGAGACGACGATCTTCGCAGCACCATCGTCAAGGAGAGATACCAAGTCTTCGGAAGCTTCTTCAGCTTGAACCCAGTAGCTCGCTGATGGAGGAAGTGATGGAAGGACAGCTCGAAGTAAGGTTGATGGGATCAGGAGAGGTCCGAGTAAGGCTAGGGAAGGGATGAGAGAGGCTGCTGTTGGATCGAGAAGTGGGAGGAAGACTGGAGAGGACATTGTTATTCTGGGGTTTTATACGATGAGCTCATAGCGAAGAACAACGCTGAGATATGGAGAAGGAGCAGAAATATTGAAGATCCCGACTCATGCCGGATTTATGAATCACGTGCCGGATCCTGATCTCAGTTCCCCAAATATTCAGATATTACCAGCCAGATCTTGCATAGGTCCCGAACGGCTTCGAATGGCCTCAATAAGCCCTTATTTTGTTCAGTACAGCCTCACGAAGTATCCTAGCAACCCTTCGAGGCCAAGTCGAAGTCCCACAAGCTCCTTTGAAGCTTTGACCAATTCAGGTTGAGTGAAGAGTAGAACATTGATCAACCTTTCATTTAGGACACAAACACGCTGACGTCTGGCTCAATACT
>JAABUH010000075.1_pt1 | contig 138377 bp, 119 predicted proteins | sample 5559121 | NCBI WGS metagenome assembly JAABUH01 (sample SAMN10711871, study PRJNA513364) | rock metagenome | isolation source: Antarctica rocks | place: Antarctica: Victoria Land, Battleship Promontory nord | collected 2015-12-28
GCTAACAGAAGGATTCGGAACTTGGGAGTGGGAAATATTCGACGGTAGAAGAGAAGACTTTGGATAGAAATTGAGCATTTGAACTACCCAGCTTGATGGGATCTTGACGGAGAAACTAACATTGAGAACTTGGATGTCATGACGGCGCCCCAATAGCACATTTCGAATCCATAAAGAATTTTGAGGAACCATTCGATATCAATCATTGCCATCTTGGGGTCTTTCAGGCCGAGGAACATCAGGTGCCGTCCAAACCCATGGTGTATCGACATGATATCTCCGATGTTGCAGCCCCAGGAGAGAACAAGTGCCACCAGTACCATCCAGTCATCCCACTACAATCGGATTTTCTGAGTCAGTCATGTGTGCAGATAGATACTCGAACTTGTTCAAGCTCTTTTCGAAGTCCATACCCAAAACCCAGCTTTGGAGACCGCTCTCGACGTAAAGCGCAAGATGACAAAGATGGTCGGCAACAATATCAAAGTGACACTGGCAGCCAAAATCCTTTCGCCCTGGTCCGCAAACACATCATATCCCGCTTCGGCATTAATCTCCGCCGGTGTCGGTACATGCGAAGCAGATGCCATGATGTTTGTGGGCGATCTTGGACCGAGGGATACGCCGTCCTATTGTGGCGTTACACAGCAGCGACGACGACGACAACGACGTGATAGAATTTCCCCCGGGAAGCAGCAAAGAAGACGGGAAGATGGACCCAGTCATATGGGATTCACGCACATTTCTGGTACCTTATTCATGCAACCACACCAGCGACGGCACCATGGGGATTACCACAGTACTACTGCAGTAGTAGTAGTACTGTACTGTACATGTGGAGTGTGCGGCAGAGCATGGGATCCGTTCCTTTTCCCGCAGACTTGGAGATGATCACACGTGGCACTGGCCAGGATGTAAGGCTGCATCTTAATGGCGAGATTACTGTGTACCTTGTTGTTGACTTGTTGGTATGATGGCGGCATGGCACAGTCAGCCAATGGGAATGCGCCATTGGCCAGTTGGGTGTGTGGTCTCCCCACCTGCCATCTCTACTGTGTACGTCAGCACTGAGAGTACACTCAGTACTTCCGTAGTAAGGTAGGTAGGTAGACGGCACGGAAAAGCGCCCCCAACGAGGCGGTTGGGGTCGAATCAAATCAAATCAAGTCAGCAAAGTGGCCGAATCAATTCGGGTACATAGGTAAGCATTATGATTACCGTGTGTTTAACAGATAGAGTTGAGTCAGATTGTGAGTAAGGTAAGCACCAGTAGTTGGAGGTCTCCAGTGTTGGTTCCGACCCCAAGACTGTCGTGTGACGTTCGCTAAGGTACAGTCAGATCTGCCCACCCCTTCCCGTGTGCTATTCGACGGTTCCGTCTCGTGGATAGGTAAGGCCGAATGTTAGTCTAGGACTACGGCGAGGCCGAGATTAGGGCAGGCTGAACACTACAACGGTTGCACCTACCGTTCCGTGACGAGTAACCATCAATGATACTGATATCTTATACTACATTCACACCGTATATGTTGCATCATATATGCTCAACCGGGCAACTGCCCTCATTGATGTTTCGAAAAAGTACGTTGAGGAGCTTGAAAAAGACATGTGCGACATGTATAATTGAAAAGGAGAACATGTGGAACAAGCCAATCTTGGCCCAAGCTGCCACGGATTCCAGTAATCCGCCTGCCCCTTCTGCCCCTTTGCTAGCATGGCGGGAAGACAATACTGTTCTGAAGGATGAGATCAACCGAAACCTGCATCGTGGTTTGGCAATGGAAACAAAAACGGACTTGTAACTCACACTATTGCCTAACGTTGTCGTCCAATATACAAGATAACACAGAAATTTTTCTCAGGACTGTAGCTATATGAAACCAATTGATCACTCGTCAGACTTAGGTTGATTTAAGCAATTACTTTCATTACCTTCTTGAACGAAAACAATCAGAGACTCGAGATGCGACAGCAGAGAATTAAAAGCGAAACATTCAAACTAAAACATTCTCAACCCAAACCCAACCTTCTTCTCCTCGTCTACTGACTGCCATCGCCCCCTGTTGGCAGCAAGCAAAGAGTCAACCCGTCGGATCCTCTTCAATCCCAGCGCCAATATCCTTACGACGAGTTTGACTCGGGAAATAAAATAGCCGCGACGTGGAGAAGTGGTTTGGATCCCGCCATGGCAGCAATGTAAGTCAGGGGAGGCGGCAATCCACATCTGTGGTTAGGTAATTCGTTGGTGCGTGGTAGTTCAATGGTGGGCAAGATTGGGACATCGAACGACTTGCGGATGCGAACGGTCCTGATGTATGAGAATACTCGATATCCGAAGCCATTGCACTCTTCTTCGGGCTCACTACCTGTTTGATCAACATCTTTCTCTTTCCTAACCCCAACTGCTTCATACCCTTCATCCATCCTCTCCTGATCCACTGTCCATCAATTTACAAAAAACCGATGTACATTAAAGCTCGACGCCTATCCTTCAATAAAACCTTGCATACACAAAAAAGAAACCAGAGCCCTCGTTCTTGAATCTTTGATAACCCCTTACTTCTCAGCATTGCGTTCATCGCGTCCGAGAAAAGGCCATGCGGTCGTTGAGTGGGTTGAAAGCTGGAGGATCGGAAGAATCAAAGACACCCCCCGTCTGAGTCCGGAAAGAGACGCGAAGCAGATCCTACTTTAGCAGTGTCTATGATGATTTTTCAAAGCCGTTCATCGGCTTCGATGGAGTTATGTCGATAGGGGTTCGGTTGGATCCACGAAGAGCTCCCCCCGCCCAGAGGCTTCCAATGCAGTCTTTCGCCCCCTTCGCATATGCCCTTTGTTTCGCGCTACACATGCCCCTCATTTAAGGGGTGCCCTCAGGATATGAGTTTCACGAATCAAAAACATTACGCAACCAATCGAAAACACCACCCCACGATTCGTGTCTATCTACCTCTTTTTCCCCGAGGTTTACGCGTCAATACTGCTATGGAATCTTCGTTGTCGTTGTCGTCGTCGTCATCAAGATCAGAGCTGCACTCGATGCAACCAATTCTTCCTTGTGTTGAAATGTAATGAATTAATAGTGCCATTATCAATCCAAATTTTTTTTTTATCTTAGACGTGATATTCTGATATATATATGAGATTGAGATTTCTTAAAAGGGGGATTCGTCTTCTATTCTGAAACGACGAGAACCGCAAGCAAAACAAAGAATCCTCGACTTCTCTTCCAACAGAGGAACGAAACAGCGATCGCCAAGGAGTTGACAGAATCTGATTCTTTCGCTAAACGACAATCTACGTGGTCCTTCCGATTCTATAAAGAAACGAAACGTATCACCTTGCTCTATCTTGGTGAGAAAAATGAGCCATATATAACCAGATCCCTCATGTGCATCAAGAACAACCTTTTTTCATTCGTTCCAGCCCAACAACTCACGCCCCGGAATGAACATAACTCCCCCAAACAAACGGACTAACCCCCATATCCCTCATTTCCAACAGCGACCCCCTTAACGCACCCGCCGCCCTCCCGACATCAATCCTCCCATCCTCGCCCTTCAATCGCCCATAAAACCCCTCCACAACCGGCACTGCCTCCTGATCATTAATCTCCCACCAAGTCGCCACCGTGTTCGGCACGCCGGCCATCTGAAACGCGCCGGAGATGTGCAGCCCTTCCTCGGCGAGCTGTTCATCTTTACTGACCGCCGTCTCGCACGCGGAGAGGTACGCGAGCTGGCAATTCTCCATCTCCATTCTCATGATGAAGCCCACGCGGAGTGGCTTTGGACCCCAATCCTGGAGCAAGATTTTGCTTCTCAGTGGGTCGGAGGGGTCGGCTTCGCCATGGCAGGCTAGGTGGGCGATGGTGCATTTGCGAAGGCATTTGATGACGACTTCCCTGGTTGGTGGGGGGTTTGTGAATGAGGAGACCTGGAATTGGGGTTCGAGGATAGCTTTGACGCGCTCGACCTCTTGAAATGCATTATCTAGCTTAGGTCGATCAATGGTTTCTTCCATGGCAGCTAAGAGGGCAATTTGCGGCTGGGTTGTCGTACTACTCTGCTTCCCGAGCTCTTCCATGCGTGTTCTTGAGTACATGAGACTTTTCAAGGTTGGACTGTAAGAGCTTATTACCCTATCCATAACGGTGCATGGCTCATTGGTTTTGAGTCGTTTGAGATGATCACCAGCAGCATGTAATGGCAAACGATTGACCCAGTTACACGTGATCCACCACAAGCGAGGCGTAACGTCGGAAGGACTTTGAGAGCCTACGAGGCCTAATTTGTTCAAAACTGGCTCGGCCGCAACGTACCAGAGCCAGGTGAGCACTTGGTGTAGGGAATCTGCTGTTGGTGCCAGAAAATCGCTAGCTTGATCGAGTCCCAGTCGAAGGAGATCAAATTTCCCCTTGCAAGCTTCCTGGCTGTATCCTACCAAATTCAGGGAAAAGACTGAATCTGTTGATATCACTAAAGCGTAGCCATTATTGGGCCCAAGCCCTGCAACAAGCATGACAACGGGCCCTTGACTAGCATACGTTTGAATCTTCGAAGGGTCAATTGGGGGAAGTAGGAAATCCTCAAAACCGTTCTGCTGACGAATCTTTAGAACCAAGTCGTTCATTTCCGACTTCAGTAGAAACTTGTCCTGAGGCTGATCCTCGAAGAAAAAATCGGGCTGTCCAATTTGGCCCATTCGTTTACGAATGTCACAGTACCGACTTGCAAGCTCCTCGTGTTTCTCTGCTAGTGCCACCACTTGGCTCTTTCGATTGATCAGTCGATCCCAAAATATTCCCCGTCCCTTCTCCACTGCATTAATCACATCAATAGTTTCTTTACCTGTCGCTTGTGCCGCATGTATGGTTATCAATGGTGCGAGACTAAAATTTCGAATCATGGAAAGTTGCCGTGCTCGATCGTGACCGGCTGAAATGAACCGGTTCATAAGATCTATACAGGTAGCCATAGCGTCGCTGTAACTGAAATTGTCAAAAACAGTAATATTCGCGCTACGAAGCCTATTTGGAAGTAAGCAATCTTTAGTGAACTTTTGCATCTAGTCCTGCTGAGGAAGATTCTTCATAATAACAGGATACGTCTCTTGTAATACATCATACAATAAGCAGATGTAGAGAGGTTCCCCTGAGGTACTAGCAGACATGGGTAGAGCACAGGGCAATCCAGTGGAAGTTTTGGCTCAGCAGCGAGGAGCCACTTTCCACCTAATAAGTCACAATGGTACGAAAGTATACATTACTGACTTTTGAACAATTTTAGAGTCTCCATTACAAGCGAGCCAGATAGCAAAGGCTGCGAATCTCAATGCAGCATGTATTTTGGTCATTGGGTCATATTGAGAAGTGTAAAATATTTCGTAATTTGTTTGGGCTGCTTGCGCACCGTGGACGGGATCGCCCTGTATGGCATTAGCAATTTATATCATTGTACTACCGTGAAATTTGAACAGTCCCGGCAGCAGCCATGTTAGAAAGCGGCCGAGCGAAAGAAAAAAACCGGAATGAGATAAGTAGTGCTACAGACGCAGCGTGAAAGACATGTAAACATTTCGTAACCGCTACCAACCAAATAGGGCGCTTTGTACTCATATTGACATGAAGTGAGGCGAATACGGTGGCATACATTCGTTCGAAGAACGTGAATCACTGACCGTCAATTCGTAGTATGCGGACTGCAAATCAGCAACGACCGGGAGGCGGCCTGTGGATCTGCTGTCCTTTTCCTGTTCCAACTTCTCAACCATGTTCAAGTACGTTCCAGCAGTAGCAAGATCATCGGTGTTTTTGGTATTCCGCCCTCTGGATATCAAAGCTTGGGCAAGAGATCGCCACGATTATACTCGATTCACAAAATCCATCGTATCGAGATCGACAGCATGTTGATATAGTGGAATGACCCTGTCTACTGGCCCACCGCTATCCCAGAGCACATGGCCTATTTCGAGTACGCAGTCCACATGATCCCGTCGGCGCAAGGGCAGACGCGAAAGTATCATTTTACCGACCCAATATCTAGCTTCATATAGGTCCGCTCGACGTTGATAAGCGTTGGTGTGGTCAGCTTTAGACCTCTTCCGAAGAATGGCCGACAGCGCGGATGCTCTTTCTGCAAAATCAGCATCTTTTTGTTCAGTCATTTGGGCCGATTGACGAAATGAAGATACTGCATCGTCCAAGAGCGAAGTTGCGCCAAATCTTTCATGCCGGCTCCTCTGTACTTCTCCCATTATGAATAGACCTTCTGCCTCAACTCCTGATATTCCTGATACATGCCATTCTGAAGCTCTGATTTTCGCTACGGTACAAGCTTCCTTTACAAAATTATAGGCTTTTGACAGGAGTATGTCGGTGCAATACTGATGATAACTTAGTCTCAGCAAGTCCGCACGTCTCAATCGAACGCTATTTTTGATACAGGAAGGGGATGCAGAACTTCCGTAGATCGCTTTGTTCATGGCCGCATATGCCGAGAAAGACTCGGTCAAGTCGTCTCGAGTCCTAAGATATTTCCATCTTGTCTGGAACATTCTCCCACGTAGTTCATTACGATAGGCTTCATGTTGCACACTCACCGTAAATTCAGTAGCTGTTTGCTCAATAAGGATTTCCGCCTCATTAAGGTCCTCGAAGCTTTCCGAGCTTTCGAAGCGAAGCAGATGCACATGAGCAAGGAGTAGGCGAAGTAGTGCATGGTCATCCTGGTAGAGATGTGGTAATGAGAGGCCTGCGCGAAGTAGATGGCTCGCCATGTCTAGGTCCTGATTGCAACCGTCGAACTGAGCTCGTTTGATCAGACTCATGGCGGCGACCCGCAGGACAGCAGAAAACTTTTCATGATCTGCTGGAATTATGGCAAGTGCATTTTCAACGAACTCGATGGCATCGTCAAGCGGTCTACGAGAGCCCGTTACGTCGTTTTGATAGAGGCATATCCAAGATAAGTCTGCCATAACTATAAAATTCCAAGGTTCATATTGGAGCACTTTGAGCAAACACCGCGCAGCCTCGTCGGCATCTACTTTTCTACCTTGTCGGAACAAACTCTCTTGACGGTAGTTTCCCTGTTGCCGTAAGAGCTTTGCTAAGACAGCTGGTTCGACGTTCAGAAGCATTTCAGCAAGGTGCAAAGTAGTCTCAAGCAGTGCGATGGCACTCTCCAGCTCGGTTCCTTCGCGCCAGGAAAGGCACCATTTACGGAATAAAGCATCAGCTTGGGTTTGCGCCAGTTCAATAAGGGGATGGCACGCGACGTTTGATCCGACTAACGTTTCACAAGCCTCTAAAACGTTCTCCGAACTTGTAGTCATTGTCGGGAACCATGCTATTCAGATCGTCACTTTTTGTAGTCTACTGTAGCTGGGCAGATACGAAAGAAATGGCAAGCTGGAACAACGGCACGGGCAGACCCCATCCCATCCGTAGCGGAGGCTCGCTAGTAGCGGAAGGCGCGTCACCTGGGAGACGCAGCCCCCACTCTTCATCTTGATAACCACAATTGTCCAGCATGGCCAACCTCAATATCGAATATGGCGATCAAATGAAGCATCATCCCTACGGGTATGCACTGTTTCACCCAGTGTCCAATGAATCGCTGAACCCGGGCTCAGTTGGATTTCTTGACGAGTTGGGCTTTTGGCATCCTATAGCCAACCTGGAAGACCCAGAGAGTCTATCACGGCAGGGGCTAACCTCCCCTTCAGCGCCCTTGTCGCGTGCAAAGTCTTCGCAAATCAAGGAATGGACCCCAAAGCAGTCTTCGAAAGTCAAAGAGAGGTCTGGTGGCTTTAACGGGGGTGTGAAGTCAGTAACTTATTTCTGGCACTAACACTCTGGGCTTGGTTTGTTTGACATGCAATGAGTAACGCAGTGTATAGCGGAACGGCAACTGGCCTACCGGTTGACGCAAAGTTGCAGGTGGAATACAGTACATCCTCCGACTTTGGCGCCGTACTGATAAGTTCATCACCCATCGTTCGCGAGGCCTTTTACTATAAAGCGCCATTCAAGGATTGGATGCGAGCAAATGCAAGATCTCTTTTGAAGGGGTCGCTGGCTGAAGATATTAAGAAGTACGGTATATTTATAGTCACACAGACACATGCAACGCAGAAGTGTGCTCTGACTGCCTGGCGGAGCTCAGAAAGCAGCGTCTATTTCGGATTTGGAGTGGGTGCCATGGGTCTCGCTGAAATCGCCCCGAACGTTGGATGGTATTCTGGAAGGAGCGAATCGGGCTGGGATGTCTACGAGGCCGAGAGAGACGAACTGAAGGTGATATTTGCCGGTGGCCTTTGGTTCCGAAAGAAGCTTGGTTCGAAGGTGAGCTCCAGACCATCTCCTATGCGTATGATTACTGAGATTCTTGCTTCGACAGACACATATGCGAGAGACAAATTCACCTAGGCGTGGCGGGACGCCCATGGACGACGACATCATCCTGTCTGCCCCAGACTCGGAGAATCTCGAGCTGGGTTGTGAAGTCTGGGGCGAGCCGCTTGATGAACAGGTTGATGATGACAAGGAGGAAGATGACGAAGACAATGAATCTTAAATGCAGTGTAAGTCATTACCGAATCCTTCGCTACTGCTTTCAGAAATCCTATGAATCTTCAGCCGGCAGAGAATATAGATCAAATGTAAATTTTATGGAAAAGTCTGGTTATCTGGTTATCTGGCTATGTGGTATCTATATATGCATATATGTAAAAAGAGAGGAAATACTACCGAACTAGGTACCTTGGCCTTATACTGAATATAGCCTCAAGACCGAGAATTCCGGAGGTACCTCGACAACTAATATCCAGCCTCGCAACCCCAGCCTGGGGTGCCAGAGACACTACCTTTAGAGCGCGCCGCCTACCGTTTCAGGAACTAACGCTGGTTTCAGAAACCTACCTTCAACAGAGATCCTTTGACATCGTAACTGTTTACCCAATGCAGTACCCTACGCCAACCGTGCTGCTTGTAAACAGAATCAAATTGCACACTGTAGGACTGGATTTCTTTACCTTGAGTCTGCACAGTTGATATGCTCGTCCATGGCAAGGGGCATTTTGGTCCTCTGTACTTTGAAGGCTTTGCTTCTAGAGCTGAAAAGTGCCAGTATAGTGACCGCTGTAGTAGTCAAGAGGTTTGCAGAACAAGGGAACCAGGACCCAGAATCACCCCTTGGTCGCAGCGACCTTTACCAGCCTTGCGAGTGAGTAAGCGATGCTTGCTCACCCAGTAGCCGGATCAAAGGTGAGTCCAGCGCGAGTTTCTGTCTTCTTGGCAAATATACTCTAATACTTCTGCTTGGAGGGAAGGGGTGATTGCGGAATAGAAATCGAGATCTGCAGAGCAAGGCCGAGGATTGCTCAATTCCAGTCGAACATCACTATATCAGAGTCAAAATTTGTTAAATAGCGAGCCGAGTTCTTTGCGCGTAGTCAACATGTTGAAAAAGCTCCAGTCTTGACATCAATAGGCATGCGGGCAGATGGTAGACTTTAACGGCGGCGGCCCATTCGGACTCTGCCCCGCACCTCCCCAAAGCCCGGCCCAGATACTGTACCTATTACAGTATTGTCATAAACCTGAATCCTTCGGCTCCTGTATTGTGTGTCCGAACAAATAACATCACCCAACTTCGTTACCTTCACAACCCATTTAATTCGGATGGCAGACCAAGCTCCTCGCTGGGTTGGCGACCAAAAGCCCAATCTCCCGGCAGACATCAAACGCGCCGCCGACCTCCCTCCACTCATTACAGACAAATACGTGTTCTTCTTTGGTTATGAGGGCTCAGAGCCCGAGGTTTGCTTTCAACAATGGTATCCCTCGCCATTCAGCGACCCAGACTCTGCCGACCCACAATCTGGCGACCCTCTCCAGTTCCACACATCGGAACAATACATGATGTATATGAAGGCCGTACTGATGGATGACGAGGGTGCAGCGGAGAAGATCCTAGCTGCACCAGGACCTGGAGAGGCAAAGGCTCTGGGAAGGGCGGTCAAGAGCTTTGACCAGGAGATTTGGGATGCGAATTGCGACGCCTTGGTCGAGAGGGGCAACTTCCTCAAATTCTCGCAGGACAAGCGATTGAAAGGGATACTTCTGGGTACAGGTGATAGAGAGCTTGTGGAAGCGAGTCCAAATGATAAGGTTTGGGGGATCGGCTTTGCTAGTGAGAGCGCGCTGGAAAATAAGGACCATTGGGGGCAGAATAAGCTGGGGAAAGCGCTGATGCGAGTGCGAGATCAATTGAGAAGCGAATAGGAGAACGAGATGTTTCTTGCTCGGGCCGTCTAATCAAATCCTTGTAATTAGAAGTGCACTCAAGATCCTGGTTGCCGCTTTGCGAGTCTCTTTCGGATAATGTCCATGTAAAAAAGTCAACTCTACAGCCTTGAGTTGGCGCTTTCATGGAACAATGGTTGAATTACTTGGACTTGCCCAGAAGAGTCACTCATTGACTGCTAGACGAGACAGATCGAAGAGGACTGGAGAATGAGACCGGGCCAACATCTTGAATTTAATGTATCATCTCGCCCGAGATTGATTCATCTCAATGCATGTCTCTCAAGCGTCAAATTGACTTACCTCATAATTGGGAAGTCGCATTGTGAGCGTTCCCGATTGTTTGTGCTCATCACGCATAGTGTCCTCAATGTGTCGTAATGTGAGGGCACACCCAGCCTGACAAAAAGCCAAACTTCCGACAAGCCATGAATCCATCTCTGCTTGGTCTCGACAAAATGAGATATGGTTGTGGGTGGTGGGAAGTGCTTGTTATTGGCTCTCAACAAGCATGAATAGTTTTGTGATATTGCAAATTCGATGTACCGCTTTCAAGAGTAAGAGAGCAGACCTTTCGATGTTGGACGCTACTTCGTACACTTCGTCATTTGCAGCCACATAGAGAGAGAGACAAAACGATGTTATACATATCCTCAATTGAAGATTTTGACATTTGACAGTACCTTAGGGACTGTCAGTCTTGTCACCTGGTGGTAGAGTACAGGTATTCCGTAGCGAGCCAAGTACCTATGTATTATTGAATGCGGGCCGGACCGCGGCAGCTGTCAAATGTAGTTTCGCAGCGTGCAACCAGTAGTAAAACTCCGTACGCGCCGTAAACCATTTGCTCCCCAAAGCAGTGAGGCTACCGGGCGCTGAGGGCGCTGATTGCGCTATTTGCTTCATAAGACATTCAAAGCGCTTCTGTCCATATGGTTTTCTTGATCTTCGAGGTTTGCTCGATCAATTCTGTGCTAGGAATTGCTAAAGATTAACCTCCTAGTATTGCACCCCATTGTCGCTCCATTCCTTCAGTCGCACCATTGGCCTTTGCTTCTGCTTCGAGGCTATAATTTCTCAAGGTGTGTTGGGACCACCAGGCTGAGAGAACGGTTAGTAACATTTGTCCCTACAGTCTTAGAAATCACCAATTGCGCGCTCCGGTGCATGCTCTGTCAATATCCAGCGATTATTCGGCGGCTACCAGGCAAACGTCTCCGGAACTCTAGGGAAGAGACTGGATAGCCATTGAGTACGTAGACCGCATTGAATCAAGGCGGTTCAGAAAGAGCTGGGGCTAGGGCTACAAATCTTTTGGATACTACGTTCTTGGTCGATGCGAGAGTTGGTGCCATTGGTTGCCTTCGGCTGAGGCTATCGAGTAAGCCAATGCCTGAGGTTGTTTTTGCAAGCGAAGCAAATCCTTACGTCGATGTCGGTTAATGTTTTCCCCGGAAACACCGACAAAGGTGGATGAAGGGTTTGTAGCTATTGCTAGGTTACTGTCCGCAAAATGGGGGTTGGATATACCCTTACTCGTGAAGGAGCACACCCCTTCTCGACGCTCACGCCCAGGACCAGTGGGGGACCAAGTCTATGATCGGATCAGGTTCTTGTTCTACAGGAATAAGGATGGTTTGCAGCACGCAATCGACCAGTTCGAAAAGCATGCAGTTGTGGCGTTCTCTCAATGGAAATTTAAACCTCACGCAGATCTCGACGTCCTGCCAAATCGGTCTACGCCTGACAGCGCCCTACGTTCCGATTCTTTTTTGAAGCGCACTACGATCACTGAGGAGGCCGCTGCCGAATTGTTGAAGAGTCTATTACGTTTTCTCACTGATGTGACGGACGGCGGGAGGGCCGAGGTTGGCCATAAAAGTCCAGATGAGATACGAGGTAGATCTAGCCTCAGCTCCCAAGGATTATGAGCTATCCTGACTTGGTTTATAGAAGAAAATACGCCAAAAGTAGCCGATAGCAATCCTATTAGACCAAAATCAACTCGACCGCTTCGTCGCCAGACTTCCATCAGTCGGTTCTTCGCACCAAGGAAAGATGATACTCCTACCAAAGCAGCCTCCCTAACAAGCCAACATGCTTCCTCAGACGAGTTCAACCCCGACATGGACACCTCAGCCATCCTTGAGGACATCAAAATGATTGACGTGCCGCCTGTGGTAACCCCATTCAAAGCCACTGCTAATCCATTTCGGATCACATTGCCGCCACCAGAGTCCGTAGACGAGGAATTTCAGACTCCACCTACATCCCCATTACTAGCAAAATCGAGGGATGCGGGCTGGGGCATTCCAGTGGGGCAAATGCAGTGTTTGGAAAATCCAAAAGACGAGGCTTACTTTCGCCAAAGGTACGATTTGGTCCGTTTACCAGAACCTTCCGTGTCAGGGAGAAAGCGATCTTTCCCCGAGCCAATTAAGCCTGCGGTGCCTCGTAAAGTTTCTCGCGACGGTATGGACGATCAGTTTCCGCGGCATTATAATGTCAACTACATGAGTCCGGTCATGACGCCAATCACCAGAGAAGAGGAAAGGCCCAGTTTTCCAGGTTTTTTTGGAGACAATAAAAAGCCTCTCCCGCACAAGCAAGACCTACTTCGTTCTTTTGACAGTATTGCATCTACCACGACATCGACGGCAACGGCTTCGCCAGCCTGGAGGAGCCCTAACGTCTCTTTCAACTCTAATTCTACCACGACGTCCTTTACTTCATCTGCGGATGGTTCTGATCTAACCGAAGCTCTTACGATAAAACCACCTGTACAGAGAAGAGATCATACGGATTTGCGACGTTCTATAAGTGCATGTGCAACCAACGAAAGCGACAAAACCATGGCCCCACCCACCTATTCTGCTCGTGAACCAATTGACCAGTATCTGGCGGCGCATCTCTTCTCAGAAACCCCATTCGGTAATTTATCCTTTCGAGTTCACTCTTACAAACTAAGCCCGCTAACTTTAACAGCTTCTTCAAGCTATCCTGAATTTATCTCCTTCCGACAGATTTATGAAATCACACGAATTTCCGCGTGTTGCAAGCTATCGAGTGGTGATCTCTTCAGCTGCTTGAGCCGGAGCATTAACGATTACGAAGACCTTTGGTCTTCTTTGAGTTCAGTTGCCAAGACGCATGGAAAGGCTCTTCCGGAGAGATCAAGTCTACTCGCGTGGTCCCAAGCTGGAGAAGATTTTGGGGGTGTTGCACTGTCAGGAGACCTTAAATTCGTTGAGCAGCAAGGGAGCCCTGTGTTTGACTTTCGCTTGAGACCACTCAAGATGGAGTCTTCGTACCGATTTTCAAGAAAATTTGGCAGTGACCGTTTTTGTACCATATCTATCCCCGGAATCGATATGGAAGATCTACCATCATACTTGAAGCACGACTCCCATGCCGCTCGAGAGATGATCATCAAGTGGCTCATCGATACGACACATTGCTTCTTAGGTCGCTCGTGGAAGGTCTTTTACGTCAAGTCGGACCCTAGCAACAAGAAGACCAAGCGCAGAAATCAAGACAGCTTCAACGAAGCCAAATTTCGTATATTCTTCTTCGCCGAAGACGGAGACGATTTCAGGAAGGAAAGCCAATTTGGTGAGCTTGACCCAAGGAAGCGTAATCACTCATCCATGGCGGTCCAGAGTCTCATTGAGTGGTTCATGCCTGCATCAGAGAACAAGAACCAAACGAGTCTCAAATTTTTCGCTCGGCTTAGTCTGGGTCTTACTAGTACGTCGCCGACTGTCGAATTCAAGCCTTTGGAAATTATCAGGAGCGATGATGCTCGCAGTGACTATCCAGCGGTGCGAAAGCTCAACATAAAGCGGTCTGATGAGAAGAAAGCGCACGTTAAACTACATCGTTCCGAGGCTCCGATCATGAATGATGGCTGTGCTCGAATATCGAAAGCCGCTGCGCTCGGTATAGCTCAGAAGCTTAACCTCAGTCAAGCTCCTTGCGTCTTTCAGGGGCGCATTGGAGGCGCCAAGGGCGTCTGGATGATGGATGCTCTTGACGAAAAACTACCGCAGAATAGCCGTGGATACTGGATAGAAGTCACAGACTCTCAACTCAAATTTGAAGGTCATCCTACTGACAGGGTTTTCCCCGATCCTGCACGACTGACATTCGAAGTCCACTCGTGGGCGAGAACGTTGGTACCTGCTTCTTTGAATTTCCAATTGATACCTATTCTACTGGATCGAGGTGTGCCACAAGAGGTTTTCATGGTTCTACTGGAAGAGGATCTGACAGCGAAGGTAGGTGAGCTGAAGGTAGCTATGGACAGCGGTATTGTACTTCGCAAATGGAACCAAGATAATTATTCAGTGAGCCAGGAAAGAGCGAGGAACAACGGGATAGAGATGGTAGGCGGTCTACCTGATTCATTATCAGAAAGGATCAACTGGTTAGTTGAGCATGGATTCGAGCCTAAACATTGCAGTTACTTGAAGGATCTGCTCTTCCATTCGATCAAAAATTATTGTCTTCGGCTCGAAGACAGGATGAACATTGGCATTGGCAGGTCGACCCAGGCTTTGATGATTGCTGATCCATTAGCAATTCTGGAAGAAAATGAGGTTCACATTGGATTTTCGACACTTTTCCGAGATCCCAAGTCAGGCTGGGCCGAGACCATGATCCATGACGAAGATGTCTTGGTCGCTCGCCTACCGGCTTTGCTACCATCTGATATTCAGAAAGTCCGTGCTGTTTTCAAGCCAGAGCTGCGCATTTATAGGGATGTAATCGTATTCTCTTCCAAAGGAACACGCTCACTGGCCGAGAAACTGTCTGGAGGCGACTTTGACGGTGACAAAGCATGGATTTGTTGGGAGCCCACCCTTGTTGCACCCTTCGACAACGCTCTGGTCCCTGGATTCCCCTCACTAAAGACATACGGCATCGAAAAGGATACTCTCAAGGTTTCGGACATCCTCGATGATCCTAATTACACAAGCATATTCCTGAAGCACGCATTCAACTTTAACCTGCAAACCAACATGCTGGGTTCATGCACTGGGTATCATGAAGCTTTCTGTTACAAAAACTACAGTATCAATCATCCCTCCGCTATTGCCATTGCGATTCTTCTCGGCCATCTGGTTGATCGCGCAAAAGGTGGTTTCATTTTCGACGACCAAAAATGGACGATGTTCTTGAAGATGAACAAATTACCCATACGACTGCCGAAACCTGCATACAAAGACAGGGACAAAGCGCAACCAACAAAGCATGTGATTGATCGACTGGTGTTTGATGTAGCAAAGAAAGTGCGGCAGACCGCATTGGGACACTTCTCACGACATTTTGTCGAAGCAAGCACCTGGGATGAAGCGCTGGTAAGAGCTTGGAAGAAAGAGCTTGGAGAGGCTCAGGGAGACAAATCGTTATTGAGGGTACTAGCGGACGTGAAAGTTAGACTGAAGTCGATCCACGAATTTTGGAGGGCAAATGTAAGAGTCGATGGAGATGATGACGATGGCAGGCCGTTGAGAAAGTCTCATGCGATGTCATTCAAAGCCATTGTGGAAAAGTGTCGGGAGGACTTTTTGAACATCAAGCCATTGGAGGATGAGATACAGCATCCCGTGGTCAAGAAGTGGTGTCAAGAATGGAAAATCACCAACAGAGGGGGTCACTGGAGCCTAATGAAAGCGAGTGCACTCTTCTCGGAATACCATCGCGGCAGTATGGTGTGGTATACCGCTGGGGTGGAAATTGGGGAGATGAAGGCCACGGCAGGTGGGCGGGGTACGTACAGGCCTGTGGTTGGGGAGATCTTCAACGTCTTCAAGCTTGACGCGAAGGCTGTGGATAGGGCAAGAAGGATAGCAGAGAACGAAGGTGCTGCAGGAGAGGAAGATGATGATGATGAGTTTGGTGATCTGGATTGGGGGTCGCAATGGGGATGATGAACAAGGTGTTTCAAGACGGGTCGCTTACAAGGTAGGATGCTCTTTGGGGGCAGATGGAGTACAGCCGTACCACATGCAAGGAAGAGACGTGGCAGCACGAATGAGCGGCATGCAAGCGGAAGGCGAGGTTGTGCATGCAACGGTGTTTGGAAGTGCTGAGGAGTCAGTACCATGACCAGCATTTAATGGAGGGCTCCGACGCTGTGTGACCGTGTCAGGCTGTCAGCCGGGACTTTGGGGTACTGACTTGGCACAAAGAAGAGAATAAAGGAGACGATCATGGCGGCGGAGTGTTGGAAATCCGACCAGTCAACTGGGGTCGCAAGACAAGTTGGTTCAGCCCATCATGATGATCGAATATGTTGTACAAGATTTGATTCAGATTACTCCGTAGCGTTCACGACGAGTCTTGCAAAATACGTCGAGCAACGCGCTGCAGATGTTAGAATAATAAATAATACTAGGTACTTTATGTTGTTTGTAGTGAGGTGATGCAGAACTCCAACCCTAAAAGTTGCCCCCAATAGATAGTAAAGTAAGCTGGATGTGAAAAGTGGAAAGAGAAAAGCTGGATGAGAGAAGAGAGATTGAGGAAGAGAGAAGACGGACGGCTGGGCGGGCCGAGGGCCGAAGTACCAACATTGAATGGTACGAATAGAATACTGTAAGGCTGCCAGCGCGACAACCGAAGTCATTAAACGCCAGGGGGGGGAAATTAGACTACGGTAAGGAAGGACCTTCAAGGTGCAGTCGAGTTTCACTGTGTGCACAAATCACACGTTTCACAGCACATGCCTTGTTCTTGCATTGGCCACTTGTTTCCACAATCTTCATGGATGATGGGGGTGGCATTGTATGGTACATCCTGTCGGAATTGTTTCATCCTTGTTACTACGGAGTACTCACCAAACAATAACTGACACTGTGAGACTGAGACTGCGAGACTGTGTGACGATGTGACTGCGAGGCGCGTGCTCTCGGTCAGCGACTGATGGGCACAATCCACCCACCCACTGACTATTCTACTAACCATGTGCTTATTACCTTGTTGAAGGAGCAGCCCCCGGATTCTCTTCGCCACCATGGTGCATTCAGGCCTCCCTGGCTTCATCTCTATCCTTCATATGGTGGCCTGACACTAGCAATCTCCTGGTCTTTGTTCTTGTACAAGACTGCGCTCTTTGTCTCTTGTCTCGTCCACTCTTTCACTCCCAATCTTTTCCTTCTCTACGCAGGCCGCCCTGCTCTACTTTTCAATATCCGGCGAACTCGGTCTCGCTATATTTTAACTACACTCTTTCAGCTTATAGTATGATACTCACACGCTCATTTGCCGTTGCGCTGGCGCTCATGACCAGTGCAACTCAAGTCCAGGCCAAGGCCGTCTTCGCCCATTTCATGGTAAGTATGCCCTGAATTGGAAACGGCCATCCAGTACCACTAACGCTTCCATAGGTTGGCAATACTGCTGGCAGTAGTTACAACGACTGGCTGGACGATATCACCAAAGCTGCCGATGTCGGCATTGATGCTTTCGCCCTGAACATCGCACCCGGCGACTCCTACACCACCTCTTCCATCAACCTCGCAGCTCAGGCGGCCAAAGACCACGGCAACTTCAGCCTCTTCCTCTCCTTCGACTATAGATCCAATGGCGAGTGGGATGCTGGTGTTGCGACCTCTACGATCAATACATTCGCCAACACAGCCGGCAACGCTCAGTTCCGCTACAAGGAGAAACCATTTGTCTCGACCTTTGAAGGCGTGGATCGCCAGGGTGACTGGGCTGCGATCAAACAAAACACTGGCTGCTTCTTCGTTCCGGACTGGTCAAGTGTTGGCCCCGCCGCTATCCCCCAAGACAACATCGACGGTGCCTTCTCGTGGGATGCCTGGCCGCAAGGTAACACCGACAAGGACACGACCGCAGACAAGGCTTGGCAAGCGACGCTGGGAAAAAAGCCCTACATGATGCCCGTCTCGCCCTGGTTCTACACCAAACTCCCGCAATGGAGTAAAAACTGGATCCTACGCGGTGACGACCTCTGGTCCACCCGCTGGAACCAAGTACTCGAAATCCAACCCGAATTCGTCGAAGTTCGTCCCCCTCCCCCTCCCTCTTCCCCTCACCTGCCACTCAAATACTAATTCCCCTCCTAGATCATCACCTGGAATGACTATGGCGAATCCCACTACATCGGCCCCATCCGCTCCCCGGGCATTCCCACAAACGCCAACCGCTACGTTGACAACAACCCGCACGACCACTGGCGCGACCTCCTCCCCCAATACATCGCCGCGTACAAAAACGGCGTCGCTCCGGACGCCTCCGTCGAGAAGCTCGTCTACTACCACCGCCCGAACCCCGTGTCCGCGGGTTCCGACGGCGGCACCAACAGCGGTGTTCCCGGCGCTACTATCATTGTTCCCGCGGCGCAAGTCTCGCAGGAGAAAATCTTCGTCGACGCCCTCCTCAGCTCCCCCGCTACCGTCGCCGTAACCGTCGGCGGTGTAGCCGTTGGTAGCCACCAAGCCACGGCGGCGGGGATCACGCATTTCTCTGTTCCGTTTAATGGCCAGACGGGGCCTGTGGTTGTCAGTGTGGATAGGGGCAGCGGGGGGCTTAGCGCGAGCGGGACGAGTATTTCGGGGACGACGAGCGACGGGTTGGTGAATTGGAACGCGGTGGTTGGGGGCTCGGAGAAGTTGTAGTGTGAAGAGGGGAGTGAGGGGGTTAGGTAGTTGATATCAGGGTTATGCGACGGGTGATTGTTTCCTCGAGCAGATGGTGTGAGACATTTTAGACAACGTCTTGGCGTTTTGAAGTTTAAATAGATAAATCTCAAAGGATCCTTCCCTCCATGCTCATCCGCCACGGCTCTCGTCCCACGAATCACCCTCATCCAGACCATCCACCCGCGTATTCCAACCCACACATATCTTCCAAAAACCCCAACCCCCAACCCCCAGTATCCCTTCCCTTCTCTCCAGTCCATCCCCATCCCCATCCCCAGCCCCAGCTCTCGCTCGAACAAGGACTACATATGTACATATCTTCCCCCAAGCTCTCTCTCAACCCTTTCCTTTTCTTTTCTTTCCTTTTCTTTGCTTCCTCCAAGCTATTTTTGTCTCTGTTCGTTTTTTGTAAGTATGTAACTATTTCTCATTTTGGATTTGGATCTGGATTTGGTGATGGTGGTGGTGATGGTGGTGGTGATGGTGGTGGTGATGAGGATGGATGATGGTGGTGGTGATGATGGTGATGATGGTGATGGTGATGGTGATGAGGAGGAATGAGGAGGATGAGGAGGAGGATGAGGATAATGGTGGTGGTGGTGGTGGTGATGGTGGTGGTGAGGATGAGGATGATGGTGGTGGTGATGATGAGGATGAGGATGAGGAGGATGAGGATGATGATGATGATGATGATGATGAGGATGAGGAGGATAGTGAGGATGATGATGGTGATGGTGATGGTGATGATGATGATGATGAGGAGGATGAGGATAATGGTGGTGGTGGTGGTGATGATGGTGATGGTGGTGATGATGATGAGAAGGATGAGAATGATGATGATGATGATAATTACAGTACCGTACGTGTGGAATTTTAGAGAGAGGGGGGTTTGTTTGAGAAAAGTAAGGATTTTGTTTTGGGCACGCCGCACATCTCCGTCCCCCCCCCTCGGGGTTTTTTTATATTTTTCTTTCATTCCCTTCTTTTTCCTTTTTTGCTCTCTTTTACCTAAATTACATACCACCTCATCAAATCTCTCTCTTCTCTGTCAAAGCTTTTCTTCTTTTTTCTTTTTTCCTCTTCTCGGTTTTTTTCGTTTTTTTCGATTTTCGCTTTTGAATATCTTCGGTGTTTGTCACATACGGCGATGTGAGTAGCTTTGAGCTTTGTTGGACTTGTTGGGGCTTGTTGGGCTTGTTGGGGGGTTGGATAGGGGTGGTGATGGTGGGGTTGGTGGTGGAAAGAAAAGGGGGGCAAAAGGTGATTTGGGGGGTTTTGATTTGAGTTGGCGGAACATTTGAAAGGGCGAGAAGAGGGGACAAATTAGGGAAGAGCTGGGGAAAAAAGAGAAAAAAAAACCCCCCTCAAAAACCCACGCGCACCCACCAAGAAATATAATCTCCTCCCAATCCCATCCCATCCCATCCCCATTTCATCTTCGAACCATTCTGACTCTCTCTCTCTCTCTCTCAACCGCTGCATCGCTTAATTTAAAAGTCCCGCAAAACGATCACATATAACCCTGATATCCATTCCATCTCCCCCTTATTCAGATGTCATGAGTCAAAACATAATGTGATAAGAGGAACCGTCAAAGAGGAGAGGGATTGCGGACGATGAGATGGGAAAGGAAAACGATGAAGGAGAAAGGGTGTGGGAGAGTGAGTGGGGGTCGAGGGGGAAGAAGTTGAGCGTTGGGGAAATTTGAAGTGAGTTTGGAGGTTGTTAAGGATGCGAAAGAGAAGTCGCGGGCGAATGAGATAGGACCGACCGGTTAATTGTTTCTTCACTTACCACTTTTTTTTTTATAGATTTCGTACAGATCGATTGAAAACTCAATGTAGCTTATATCCTCAAAACCACAATTATAAAAAGCAAACATCCATCTACATCTCTTCCGCTCTGCTCTGCTCATCGCGGCTGAGGCTTTAATTGTCGATAGGATTTGAGTTCTGAGTGATGGAGTGTGAAATTGAGAGAGGTAGAGTGAGGTGGCAGGAACGGAATGGGAGGGATGGAGGATGGAGGGTTGAAGAGGAAAGAATTGTGTGAGGATGACGGGGGAGAAGATGTGTTCGAGAGAGAAAGTCAAAAATAAGATAGGAGATATAACGGCAGCTTTTCTCATCGATCTTTCTTCCAAGTCTGTTCGTATAAACGCTTTGTGTTCTTATCTTTTCGTTTTTGTTTGCTTTAGTATTAGAAATTCTGGTTTGTGTTCAGAGTGTTATTGTGTCTGGGGATTTATTTTTGATTATTGATTTTTGAGGACTGGGAGAGGGAGAGGGAGAGAGAGAGAGAGGGGCGGGGGGCGGGTGGGGAAGAATGGGAGGGGTGAACTGGGGAGGGGCGAAAAGGGAAGGGAGGAATGGCGGGATTGAGGGTTAGGTGGTGGGGATGTAAGGTTGAGGAGATGTGAGATGTCTCAGAAAGGAGTTTCGCGAAACGATGGGAGGGATTGATTGTATGTTCTTGCGATACGATTTAGTTTTAACTTGAGAGATATTATGAGAGCGCGAGATGGGTTTATAACGTTTCAAAAAACGACAATCGTTTCTCCACTACCACAGCCCTAATTCTTACAAAAGGCGTACGACTTTCATCATCTTTAAAACTCAAAATTCCAAGCAGCGAGGTTTTCGTTCCCAACACCGTGAGTCAGTTTTTCGGGTTTTCAAATTCGTGCTTTCCGGTCCTGTAGCAGTTTGAGTTGGGGGCAGCAGTAGGTAAAAGGCTGAGTGATCTGCCAGCTCCAGACGTAAGGTATTCGGTTGAGGTGGTTGCTTTTAAAAGTCTTGACGGTTTATCTGAAAGGAAGGAAACAGGAAGTGAGAAAGAACGGGGTGGGGGAATGAGCACTCAAGTTTTCCTACCTTGAATAATTTACGAAGACCGGAACAATACCCCTCATAACCCCTCTTCATCCAAATATCATCATCTTACTTCCATATACAACAGCATCAAAACTACTAATTTGTTCTCATATCAATCTCCTATCTCACGAGCTCTTTTGTCTCTTCAACCTTACCTTGATATCACACGATTTTTCTACTCTATCTCGATAGTATTCGTCTTTCCCAAGACTTGAAGCGCGGTTTTTCCACAAGGATGCTGCAAATATGTAGGAGAGAGAAGGGATAGGTGGCGTGGGTTGGGTGGTTGGAGTGTTGTGAAGGGGTTTGAAAGTGGTGGCGGTGGGGGTTCGGAGGGTTTGAAGGTTGGGGGGATGTTAGTTGTTGGCGAAGACGCTGTACAATTCCGTATCTTGATTTATAGTTCTTTGGCTATCAAATGACTTAGGTGGTTCCTTGATTGTTGTTCTCGGTATCAGGTGGTGATGGGTTAGCTGAGGTATCGGAAAGGCATGGAGTCAAGATCTAATTCACGTTTGATGGGGAGTCACGGAGTGTAGAATAGCATGAACGACTGTACAAGGCGGTATAGTGACCAAGGTTCTTGTTGAAGCAGAATGTAAATCTCTTGTTGTCGTTTTATGGCGATTGGATATCTAGAAGGCGATATCGTACTTACAGAGCAAGATGACTAAACACTGAAAGGGGGACAGGAATAGCAGTTGCGGATTTATATGATAGTAAAAAGTAAACTCTAAAATCCCGTCAAGAATAATAAGAAAGGCTTGAAGGTGGCGCACGCTTCCGGAGGTGGAAAACTCACTATTTCGATTTATCTCAAAGCAATAGACGCTCGATTTTCCCTGCAAGAGTCAGTTATCACGGTTCGTCAGGTCTAGGATTGCCTATCGTAAGTCGGCATCTGATATATCGACCTCCCATGGATCCTGAATATCGAATTCGTCGTTATATGTATCTCGGAAGTCTTGTATTTTTGGCTTCCCATTGTCGCCGCTAGCTCCTACGTGCTCTGGCGTTGGCGAGTGCATGTCTGGTGACTCGTTGGAGCGGCCAAGTTGCAGTCCTTTAGGCATAGCCGCTTTTTCGGCGGAACGACTAGCCTTCAGGAAGTTCGGGATCCAATCGCTCTGCGTTGAGGCCTGCTTTGGCTCTGGAGAGTATCCAAACACGTCAATTGAGTTTTTAGCTTGCGTCCCATTCTGTCGATGCGGCTGTGGAATTCTGTCCCGAACGTCATTTTCCTTGAAGGTTCCAGACATTTGACCACGAGAAAATCGAGGGGGCGGGCATCGCTCTAATCGAGCGCTTGGTATGTGTTGCTGTGGCTTGAACTTCTCAGAAAAGCCTACGTTGGCTCGATGGATCTGTGGCGGGTTATCACTTCTAGTAAACTTCGCCTTTTCTGGTTTCTTCATGCGCGTAGCTGCCTCTAAATCAATTAGATCATCCAACTCCTCTTTAGTGAATACTTTGCTGACCATTTTTGAGGTGTTTGCTCAATGAAGTTTTTCTTGAAGGTTACAAATGAACAAACGAAAGAAAAGAAGTAGCAACTCAAGACCTCAGGAAATTGTGACAATGAGAACGGCGAAGAAAACAACCAGTTTATATGTAAACAGAGTACTGAACAATGGAGATTATAAGATAGCGTGACGAAGCTCCTACTTTCCACTGAAGTTCATGCAGACATCTTGCGATGAACAGTCTGTAACACTGTAGTCGCAGTTGCAGCAAGCCAAAGAAATAAAGGTATAGCTTAGTGAGGCTTTCGCATGTATAAAAATGCACTGACAGGGTTTAATCTCTCCTTGAATACTTCGACGTGCTTCCTGTCTGGGCCGTTGATTTGTCGGTCAACCGAACAGATGATGTCTAAGTGGACAGAGTCCGCCATGGAAATTTTCGAGGACACGGACTCTTTGCTGAAAGATACATGAGCAGCTACGTTTCTTGCGGCACCAAATAAAATGCAAGACGTATTTGGCGACCTAGATAGTCCCAAGCTGTAAACAGTGATGGATTGTTGTAGCGTGGCACAAACTGTTTCTGGCACCTAATTGGTCTTTCCAGGACTGCCAAGGGTGCATTTGTGCTTCTTAAGGTCTCGAATTGTATGTCCTGATCTGATATATAAGCTGAAGTGAATGAAAGCAACTTGAGAGTGTCAAATGTGACGTCGCAAACCTGGCAGAAATTAGCCGATATTCTTCCACCCCAATTTGCTCCTTTTCGAAGCGCAGGAATTCTCCGTGAAAGTAACGACCGTTAAGCTAGATAAAATTGCATAGATATCCGAACGATATCATACGTTTCAGAATGAAGTAGATGAAGATATTTGTGGGCAGCTGCAGCTGTAAACCCTTACATGAAAGACATACTACTTCTTTACTAGACCCAAAACAACTCGTTGTTAGACGCATATACACTCATGGGAAATACTGTGAATGAGCTGAATATACCCGTGTGTACAGGGACAGCACAGAAGGGAATATAGCTTCATTGTTGTCCAACCTACAACTGAATGACTCAAGCATGTCATGGAGTCCATGATATGCCTCCCACGCCTATTCTGATTTCAGCATGTATCACACCAAGCGTTACTACTAACACTCTTTGCGAAGCCTGGGCACATCGACGAACTTAGATCGCGATGGAGAAAGAAACACTGAAGTACGTGTTGGACATGGTGCCACCAAATACTAAATCGAATACTGATTGAATTGTATAGATTAGCAGACGATGAAACAGTCATTATTCAGGTCGGAGCGAGAAAAACGAGCTTCCAGGTCCACAAGAACCTACTGTGTGATATATCACCTTTCTTCAGAGCGGGCTTCTCTGGAGAATTTAAGGAAGCCTCAGATAAAGCTATGCAGCTTCCAGAAGACGATGCCTACACATTCCAACGCTTTGTTTCATGGCTTTACACTAGGAAATATGGCCTTTCGGGATGCGGAACAGAACTTGAGACAAACAGGCAATACTTGCAGTTGGCAAGACTTTATGTCATATCAGATAAATTTGGCATCAACTCACTAAAGAACGAGATCATTGATCAGTTATTTTCAACTAAGAAAATGGCGGGTCTTTACCCTCCATCACAGGCTACTATCTCGTTTATGTACGCCAACTCCGCGAGAGGCTCAGCTTTCCGGAAGCTATTAGTTGATTGGCACGTCTGGCATGTAGAAGATGAATATTTCAGTCGACCGCGGACGGTTGACATTTATGCTAGCGTGCCGGACTTTGCTGCAGAATTAGCTGTTGCTCTTGGTCAACGCATTGCCAACCCAAAATTGCAGAGTCTATTCCTAGGTGACAGCTCTGCTCTTTATGAAAGCACCAACACAGAAAGCGATAATACTCGTGGCTGAAAAGCGGTTGAGGCTGGATGCAAGTCGTGAGGTGGATTTGCTGTACACATATGAAGATGGATACCCCTGTACATAGTCTAGAGTTATTTCAAGAGCGCATGTTGCCTACTTCTATGGCAGCAGCCCGAACAGATCATACCAGTCCTGTGTACCACAGACTTCCGCGTTAAAACTTCTGTGACATCGAGCAAGTCTTGAAGCTTTGGCCAGACGATATTATATAACATATTCGTGAAACTACTGTTATGTTGAATTAGGGTCTCACGTAACCTTCGAAATCATGTGAGTCTTATAAGTCAGCCTTCAATGAGTGAGAGCCCAATTCTCCATTCGTTCTAGCCATAAATTCCCATTTTTCTGAGAAGGTGGACCTGATACCAAGGTGCCGAATTTGGGTTCTCTCCCTGCGGCGACCAAAACCCCGTTCGACGGTTGCGAAGCTTTTAAAGGCCAAGACTATTCGCTGATGTATGAGTTAAGAGATTGATCTTAATGTTCCAGACCCACCATATAGATTGGCCGGGTTATATATTCTGGAGGAAGTCCGTCCCGAAGAAACTTGTCTAGAAGACGAAGGATTAGACTTTATTCTTACGAGGCTAGTGGTCTGTAGGAGTGTAGCTCTTGGGACCGCTATCCCAAATTGCGTTGCAGTACTCTTTGTCAAAGACCGACTAAATATTCAAAGACGTCAGCAAAACCAGCCGAGCCTAGATCTCACTGGTGCACGATTGACGGTAGCTGGATTTTGTTTGGAAACATGAGAGACACTAAGACAGAGCTTTGTCTTTCGTCAGCTCCAACTTCCTTCCCGCGCAACGTATACCCTCCCTAAAAGCCGTGACTGAGAAGGGCCACGATTGTGCAGGCGTCCCCCTAGCTAGCATGTTTGAAGACAGTGTAGATGAAGTTGTCCAGAAGCGTAGCCATCATCTGACCCAAGAGCAAAGCAGCCGTGGGCTTGGTTGCGAGGTCACAGGCTGTTTATTGCGGAATGGCATTGACAAATGCTATCTTGTTCGTTGCGGTAACAGCCCGAAAGCATTCTTGTAACTTATTGTTCACAAGTCGCGCTCACTAGATTTCTCCGATCCTGCAACGTAGTATCATCGAGAATGTAATATTGTGGCATCCATCGGGTCCACCTTTGGTACATGGTCGTGTAATGAAGTCGTCTCCTATCAGTGTTGAATTTTTGTGTTGTGAGCAGCCATAAAGGTCGGTGTAGCAAATATGGGCGCATGTAATCAATGGCGTACTCGGCACTCGTTTGTTATGTCCAGTTCCGGGATGAGGTTCCTCAAGTCTTTTTGGTAAACAAATACTGGTCTCCACACTGGCACGTCAGGTCTCCGTAGATTACTATCGTAGGATGAAATCTGGCGCATCGCTGTTAGATTGTTGTGAATCTACTTTACAATTTTTCTTTAAAAGGGGTATGAGAGATAAGTTTAAGCGCTAGGTAGGGATTGATGAGCTAGCGCGCGTAACGCGCGTATTAATTGGCTGCTCTATCGGGCCATGACTCTACCACGAGATAACATGACTGCCTTATAAACTTTCTATGCTTCTACGTAATCTGGTACCTATAACCCTCTGGCGATCTCTATACCCTAGAGAAGCTTTAGAAGCCGCTTTGAGGTGCTAAGGCACGTCCTTTGGCCGAATCCGAATCCGAATCTGAAGCGACGGAGCGCAGAAACATTTCGGCAAACGCCTTCTTATCTCCCTTCTGACTGCTCCCAATGAACTGTTTGTTGGATGGCTGGCCTAAATTGATGACTGTGCCACCAAATCAGGCTCTGGATCCTTATCGGCCCCTGCTGCCTCATTTCGCTTGCCGATGGCCCCCATCAAAGTCAGTAAATTGGCCTCGATTACAGGTGAAGTCAGTGAGTCGGCGCGCACGAGGAACAAAGCATTAATCTATCATCATGTGACCTCTTCGAGAATACCTTAATACACTCCACACTCTACAGAATTTTACATACTTTCAACCAATCATAGCAATTGTGTAGTTAGGAAGAAGTTCTTTCGCCTTTCGAGCAGTTTGAGTGATTGAGAAGCGCACGTCCAACAATTATCCTTTGGTAGACCGACCTCCGCGCTCTCCGTACTTGCGTGGCGTTCCCTGGTACCCGATAAGTACACTTTGGAGACAAACTTAGGCGCTTGTTGTCAGTTCAGCGTTGACCGTGGCTACGGATTCTAATATTCAAGTTCTGGAGAAGAACGGCTACAGGATTCGAATTTTTGGCACTTTGCCAACCATCTACCCCTCTTCTTCCCCTTGTTCCTTCCAGCGTACGGGCTCGAACCAGGATTCTCGCTCTGACCACAAACAACATCGCATATGCCATAAGTGGAAACTCCTTTACTGGTGGGAAACTTGCAAAGTTCCCGATTCCGTACAAGCTCCTTACAGCGGCCACGTCCTATATGGCACCGTTCTAGGGTAGGGCTACGCTACAGTCCTCGAGAGCACAATTCCAATCAAGCCTGGCACGCTTTCCAAGGGCCACTTCCCTGTATAGAGCCAAGGTCATGCTATTCTACCACCGTTAGATTATTTCCTCATCCCGTCCTAGCTCAGGCCTTAGCAGTAACTCGGATATTTTGGCTTGGGAGTCGTTGATAGGAGTACTATGGGAGTGTGCTTACCTCTTCAACCATTTCGTCTTCGAGGCCAAGACCACTCTAAGCGTTCCCCCCTCTGGTATCGGTTTACCTTGGACTGTATTTGATGCCGAACTCTGCCATGCGACGGTTATATTTCTTGCTACCTCTCGGAAGACTGCACTTCAAGTGCCGATCCATTACGCAAAGATCGAGCCCCTGGCACTGGTCCACTGGCCCTTATTGGTGTGACCTCCCCTCCTTTTTCATTCGTGCAGGGAACTTGTTTCTATATTTCAGTACTGAACTACGATGAACTTGAATGAACCTGGGTGCTGATAAAACTAAGCGTATTGTCGTGTTCGAACTCGGGGCTCGTGGCACAGTGGCAAAGAATCGTGTAAGCATGCGTGAAGTACAGTTGCCTTCTGTCCCCTTGATGATGATATGTGTTGGATCTGAAGTAAAGCTACACAAGCTGAGCCATACGGGAGTATAATTTAGATGTTGGAGGGAACTATGTGCAGGGGATGTGACACCAGAGAAAGGGTTGGTGTCCAAACTTTAGCCTTCCCCAGACTACATAGCATGTCTTGGAGATGGCAGGGCTGGAAAAATGGTATGATATCACGTGGAGCCTTCAACTCGAACGAGATATAAGACTTGCACGCTACATCTCCACTTGTTTCAAGTAGGGGTATAACCGGACCGGCCAAATACAAGTGCTAGTATTGTGGTATGTTGCTCAGCATGTAGGGCACCAGTGAATCCAGAAAACACGTATACAATAACCGACAGCCGGGAAGGCCGAGTCAACTATCAGACTATGTGGTAGTTTCGGTAAGAGAAATCATGATCGTAGCTTCACACGCTTCGCTGTTCAATTCCTCTCACTGCGCAAGTTTTGCAGTTGAACTCAAGTTGACGCTTGTACTATCTCAAGAAAAAATGCGTATAGTTGTTCCTTAGGATATCTCGAAGGATAGCTGTTGTCGTTTATTGACTTCTCGCACCCCTTGGTGTATGTATATGCTCGGAATGTATGATATGCGTGGTGGGTCTGTCAACTTATCATATAGTCCTTGTAATAAATTTTCTCTTGTTCTATTCCAGCTACCTCCGAACTTTCCTCTCTCATCCTGAACCACATGGGATACGATTTTTCAGATATTTCCCAACGCACCTCCTTCATTTGTCGAGGCTCGGATCTTCGACGGAAAGTTCAAAAAGTTTCAACGTTCAGAGAACCGCGCCTTCCTTAAGATCTTTGCAAAGTTGCTAAGTATCTATTCGAGCTTCTTTCCTCATAACCAGCATCACCGGTATTTATGCACATGTTATCCGTAGCCTACCACTATTTATTCACATATCGCGCTCTTGAATACCTTTCACTGATCAATCGCGCTGGACACCTTATTCATCATTGGTCATGTCCCACCAGACAGTGCTCAATCCAATTTTTGGCCAAGCTGCTCCAGAAGTCAATCCAGTTCGACTTTCGGCAAAGGTCTCAAAGCCGCGCTTATCTAGTACTACTGATCACGCTCAACCGTACGGGCATAGCGCTACTAGAATCACAGTTCCGGCTCGAATAGATTCTGTGGGTCGAGAAGGACGGCCTGAGAGAGTACCGCCAAACAAGAGAGTGGGATTTAGGTCCAGTGTGGCAAAATTAAAAGTAGATACATCGATAGCCGACCAGTATCTTTCTCTCGAAGGTCTATCCTGTTGTCGCTCACGTCAATCCAGCGATATTGGAAGAATTCCTCGCCAGATTTTCAGACTATTGGGTAGTGCCTGAGGAACAGCCGCTGGCAAACCATCCGGCGATCATTCTCTGGTCAGGTGAAGGATCAGGCAACAAACGGACCCTATTTGGAGCAATGGGAAGCTAGGAGACAATTCCTATTGAGATCGAGTGGAGAGAGGTTAAGAAGCTGCTAGAGAAAGGACTATCTATGGAGCTGCTTCTCGAGATGAAGGTAAAGCGAAGGGGTTCTGTTGGTTGACGAATCGGCCAAAATATGAACACACTTTGGAACAATCCTGTTCAGGTATGTATAGCATATTTTATCAGGTTCGGTTTCCGATAATTCGATACGTATCTAGTATGTATTGGGCTACATAATGTGCGCTAGGTCGGTTAAGAAGCACGCTCAAATAACAGTCAATTCTGCTGGGACCATCATCGGAAGGGAGGCCGACCAACATCGCTCAGTTTCGTTAGACGTTCTGCTTACTCCCTCCAGCGCAGTCGAAGATTCAACCTCCATCGCGAGCAATTGCTCCTCCGTTTCTACCGAACAAGATTTACTCTGTACACTGTTGACACCGAATAGCAACTCGTGAAGAATGGTATAGCAGAAGATCTGGAACTTCAATATCCCAATAGAGTAGCGACTCATCAAAGTCCCTAGAATCTGCGGAAGAGGAACTTTGGAAGAGAAGGAGAGACTTGAAGACGGTAGCAGAGGCATGGTCGAACTAGGATTTTTTCGCCGGGACTGGCTTTTGTGTGACACGCGGAAGATGGGAAAGGGGAGTTCTGTCCCAGAGCCTCTAAACACCCCGAAATGAATCAATCCTACTGTCACTAGTATTCGTTAGAGCGAGATACCAATTACATTCAGAGAAATTGCCCATTCATTAGACATAGATTGGACCTCCTGCTTTGGACCGATAGAAAATACTGGTATGGAATCAATCCAAGACCATCATGATCAAGAACATAAAAGATCTTAAAGGTCATAACCTTAGATCCTTAGTAACTCAGGAAACCCTCGATCCAGAAATAAGCGTCACAAACCCCCTTCAAACCCTTCCCACAACCACACAACAATAGCCCTAGTACTAGGCACCCCTGTGCACGATACCAAGAAAGCAAGCTCCACAAAGCTCATGGCCGCTACAGGAAGACTGACCATGATGCACCCGAACCATGGATATACCCACCCACGGATGAAACGCGCAAATCAATCGATCAAAACGATAATCCATGGATCGGGTACACCATTGATGAAGCCTCCCCCATCCATGAATAGGGTGCAATTCAGCCCTTCCATTCATTCATCAAATGATATATTGATGAATCAAAATTTACATAAAAATCAATAGAGCAACTTCCTCAAACCCACCAACGATTTTTCAGCTGAAATGAACAATCTGCACTATCGTCTTTTGACTCTCTCACACACGCCGTCCTAATAACCGCAATTGAACAAGATCAAGTTCAAACCCTTTTCATCAATTCAGTCTGCTGCAACGAAAGAGAAAGTCGAAAGACAAAGGACTGCCAGGCAAGAGAACACAGGGCCCAGATACAACAAATCGTAAAAAGACGTCAAAGATTTAATGTATGATTCAAACATCTCACAAAAAAATGAAAGCATTCGATCTATTTTGGATGAAAGGGGCCAAAATAATTTGCAACCCTATCCGGGGATGAGAGGAGGCTCCATCAATGGTGGTGGTACCCCCGATCTCCATGGATGGGGTTGCAACAATTACGTGAAACTCTACACAAACAACGCACACACACACACAGCCTCAAAAGACGAATCTCAGAGAAGGGGAAGAAAGGATCCAACTTCATATCTCACACACCTCACACAACTTGTCATTTTTCCCCTGGGGCTTATGCGATGAATTTACGTTACCTTGAAAAGCACTCTACCCCTCAGACATCACTTCAGACATCACTCTACTTCTATCTACCACACATATGAAGCCAAGGATAAAAAAGTTATCCCCACCCAAGGGTATGTAGTTATCCGAAGTCTAAAACTAAGTAAGTACCTCAACCTCGGAAAAAAGCCCCAGAGTGAGTGATTTTTAGAAACGAAACCCGGTCGCGTTGCTGGGTTATTTGGTTTTGTGTGGGGGATGGGGGCTTGCTAAGGCTAGGGTTTTGTTGAATGGGGTTTTCTGTGAACTGATGCTTTGTTTAAGAGGTGGGTTGGGTTTGGGGGGGAGGTTTGGTATGGGATGGTGTTGAAGCAATAGGAGCTGTAGTAGGAGCAATAGCTAGGAGCAGGAGCAGTAATCGTTCAATCAAGAACATGGTTTCTAATTAGGTACCTTAGGAACATAGTAGTTTGCAGTGCCCATTGCACTGCCCGCTAGCCTAGTTGAAGCTAGCGCCAATTGCGGTACAAAACATACCTAGGTAGATAGCCTTCTGTTGTTGTAGGAAAACTCACCTTTAGACAATCATCAGATCTACACTTCATCAATGGTGGTATAGAAGATTGAGTGAGGAGCTTTGAATTAGGGAGGGCTGGTATATTTGCCGGGGGGGGGGGGGGGGGGGGGGGGGGGGGGGTTAGGTTGGTTACGATAGGTAAGGTAGTCATCCCCGTAGTACTGTACATAGGTTAGCGCGCTTCCATATTAACCTGCTTCCAGCTCGCCCCCTTATCCTTTTCGCAGTTACCCCCCACCACCACCTTTTGTACTAGGTATCGATAGTAGATATATATATTTTTGGGGCGCATGGGGTTCGTTCCCTTGACAAAACAGCTCAGCTCAGCTCAGCCCCAACCCCGTTGCGCGGGGGCGGAAAGGTACACGCTTACTGAGGAATATAGCTGAGGGTAAGTAAGCCACGTGTATTTTCTCTCGTTTCGCACTTTATTTTCTCCTCTTTTTTATTTTTTGTTTTTTAAAGAAATAATTCATCTACTGTACGCTTTTGGATGTTTGAATAGCTTAGAATATGGGGGGATTCGATCCAATACTTTTTCATTTCACTAAAACCAAATTTGATAACACGCAAACAACTACGACAGTTTTTGTTGCTTTATGATCATCCCCCCCCATGAACTATCTATTTTGTCTAAGATCGCTTTACCTGTTGGAAATAGAGAAGATGGTAATCTTCGCCTTCATAGGGCTGATAGGGCTGGGGCTCGCTGGTAGAGTTTTCACTTGCTAGCTCCTGGATCGACTCCTAACAGCAACAATCAATATACCGAAATGCCCTCATATGACCTCGTATTCCAACATTACCCATCTCTCATATCGAAAGCGAATCACCAGACTTTCACCTTGGCTATTTCGCTTGACCAAAAAAAGTTTAAAAAGCGCCTCTAAAAAGTGTACTCGAAAAGCACCATCGCGAAGCGCTTCAATGGCTTCTTATGCGGTTAAAGCGTAAGCTGAAGGCCCGAGCTCAACAAACAAACCATGAGCTTTTTTAAAAGTTGCAGGGAATCAATCAGCTGAACATGCGGTATCCCCTGCAGTAACTAACTGTTCGCGTGCCATGGCCCTGGTCGTACTAATGCCGCTGTCGTCGCATCCGCTCCCTGGCGAAAAAAAGGATCAGTACATAGTACGCGTCAGCAACGATGTGATTGGGGGTTTTGCAGCTGAACTGAGCCGCAATCTACTGTTGAATTGTCTTCGAGCAGGTATTTGAATTGCAAGGGATGCTTTGAAAGATCTTTTCGATCACCACACACACACCCGGCGAACCCCGCCATGGGGGAAAACAAGAACCATCTACTGTAACAACCCAGATGCCTGTTCGGACTATGACAAAGAGAGTTTTGTTTTTAAAAGCAAAAAGCCACCAACAGTTTCCACACACGCCGGCATCCGTAAGGTAGACACTGGAAGCAGCAGCGAGAGGCTAAAAATACGAGAGAACCCATCGAGTCATCTGATCCAGGCAACAAAATAATCTAGACGAGGGACCTTTTACAGTCCAACTCTGCCGACGTCGTTTTACACGCAACCCACTAGCCTAGCCTTGCATGACGTGCATTCGCGCCCGACCGTTGCCTTGTGTGTGTGTGTGTGTGTGTGTGTGCCTGCCTCGGTTACTTTTTCTGCATCTGTGCGACAAGGCGGCGATGGAAAACGGGAAGGTCCTACCGCTCCTGTTCTGCTGACCAGTGTGAGGAGAAAGCATAAATTGCTTTGATTACTGTAGCTATACCATGTGGTACCTACATGTGGGGATCACACCCACTCTGCATCCCCGTACTGTGCATGCCTTTGAGAACCTACCTTGCCTCAGGACCTCAGACGTGTAAATGCAACTAAGCCCCTTTGGATTAGCTGTCTTGCTTACATAGACACGTAGGCTGCGAAGTCATCCAGAGGGTCCCTAACCCAAACGGGCTTACTCGTATAAACGGGGTTCCCGCGCAAGCGGGGTTTCTGCGCACTCTAACCTAGAAAGGTTAGCAACAGATAATATCGGGTTTAGCGTGCTAAAAATGGCACTAATATAAATAGTTTTAGTTAGCGTGCGCAGAAACCCCGTTTGCGCGGGAACCCCGTTTATACGAGTAGGGGAAGTGGTTAGCCCGGAGGGGCTTAGCGACGCTGGCACGTCGAATGCGGGGATGACTAAGCTTTGAATACCCCCCGACCGAATTGGGCATGTCGATTGTGAAACACTTGTTTCGACCGTGTGCCTTCGAAACGGCTGGGGAAAACCGTTCAGCCTCGCTACCCCATGGGGCTCTATCGTGAAATGAAGATGCGGTAAGTTTAGCTTTCGGCCGTCAGTGCGTTCTTCAAAGGTGCTCGGACCATCGCGTCGACATCATTGCCGAACATGGATGCGCACGCTTTGGATGGTGTGCTGCACAGAGCGGTCCAGCTAAGAAGAGCAGATTGAGTACATTTGTATGCTGAAGAATACACCGACACCGACTTTTACACTCCATACATGTACGACTTCCGCCCTTGTATCAGAAAATCCGCCCTTGCAACAATGTGGAAAAACCCCTTTTGCAAACCGAAGCCGTCATCGTGTGCCTTGCCTTTTTTTTAGTCGTCCCCCCCGTGCACAACCGAGCTATCATACAGCTGGCGGAACGCCGATGACGGCTGTGCCAGCAACGTATGTGGGCTGCCAAATTCTCGAAGAGTACCATTGTCTAGTACAGCCACCTTGTCGAAGTCGATGATGGTGTCCAGCTTATGTGCTACTGCAATGATGGTGTGGCTCGAGAACTTTTGTCGAATGATGCGTTGGATCAATCCATCCGTCACGTCGTCCACGCTGAAGGCAGGAAGAACAGTCAGCCATTGTTTTTTACCCATGATAATGTCGGGTAGCAAGATGAAGTACACAGAACGCTTGCGGGGGCGACTAAACGCTTTGCTTACCTGCTTGTTGCCTCATCCAGTATAAGGATTGAACTAGGCCGAAGGAGCGCCTGTGCCACACACAAGAGCTGCTTTTGCCCATGCGATAGATTGATGGCTTCAATGTCGGCGTCTAGTCCGTCTTTGTTTTCTTGAATTGCTTGCCACAATCTAACGTCTTGCAAAGCGGCGATGATCGCCTTGTCAGTAGCTCTCTTGTAGGGATCAACGTTCAGCCGCACCGTTCCATTCAACAAGAACACATCTTGAGGAAGCCCGATGATTCTTGAGCGGACCTCTCGTCGCGGAATGGTCGAGATGTCGACTCCATCGATCGTGATTGAGCCACCATGGAGTTCGACCATGCGGAATATAGCCATGATCAGTGAGCTCTTGCCACTCCCTGTCCTCCCGCAGATCCCGATTTTCTCACCTGCCTGGATCGAGAGGGTCAAATCTTTTAGTACCATGCGCGATGCATCGTAGCCTGCAAAGACCGAGCGAAATTCTATGGCCCCTTGCGCTGGCCAGTCACGAGGGAGCACTGCGTTTTCTTGCGGTGAGTCTTCGGATGCAGTGCTATCCGAGAAATTTTTGACTCGGCTGACCGCTCCAATGTGAGTCTCCAACATAGTCCAGTACTGGAGGACCAGCTTGAGATGTTGGCCGAACAGGATGACATTCAGCAAAGCGATGCCGACGTACGCGGCGCTCAAGACGCCTCTCAACTCGACCACCAAAACCATCAACATCACTGCAACAGCAGCTACGAGCAAGTCCAAGACCAGCTGTAGCCATCGCTGAACTGAGAAGAGAAGATAGAACGGCCTCTGGGACTGGTCAAGCAAGAAGCGATTCTTCTCCTCCAGGTCTCTTTGCCACCCGAACGCGCGCACCGTCGTCAGGCCGGCTATGATTTCGGAGAATTGCGTGTACAAAGGTGATTTGGCCTCGAGATCGAGGAAACGTAGCTGCCGAGAGGTACGGAGATAGAACTTCTGGATGACATACACTGCCACGAACCATACGGGGAACGATACAGCGGCATAGGCCGAGGATACTCCGATAAGGATGATCTGAGCAATGCAAAGAACAAAGGCCGTGAAGAAGTTCAGAGCCGAAATGGGCAAGTCCATATCGATGAGCTGCAGATCCTGCGAAAATCGATTGAGTGTGACGCCAGTGTCTGTCGTGGAAAAGAAGGACACAGGGGCGGCAAGGACTGTTTTCAGCAGCCGAAAGTGAAAGTTCTCGCCTGACTGTGGAACCATGGTGATGATTATCTGCCAGGTACTGATGACGAGAGATATCATACCCATCACCCCAAGCATAGCGTAGATGCCAAGATAGTATCCCATCTTTTGGTTCGGTGTCCGGGCGTTTGCGGCCGCCCACCAGCCTAGCCAGACCTGCGGAAAAGATATGCAGAACACATAGGCACTAATAGCTACGACGAAAGTGGCCACGGAGAACCACCCGACAGACTTCGCGTAGTAGGCGTAGATAGAGAGGTCTCCAGTCCGCTTATTAGCTTCAAATTCCGTTGTCTCTACCGTGTCAATGGGTGGCGGCGCTGTAAAGTGGGCGGGTTTGCTCGCAGCATGAGACATAGACAAGAGCTGATCCAGATTGGTTTCCTTGGATTTGAATCTCCACTCCGCTGCCTGCAGGTCAAGGTTTGAGACGTAGCCTCCGCTTGCAGTGAGCTGTTTAAAGCTGCCCTGTTCTGCAATCTTGCCTTTCTCATTGAGAACAACGATATGATCGGCGAAGGCAAGCCGTTTGCTGGAAGAGGACGCAAGGATCACGGTGGCATCTTGACGGCGTAAAAGGCCATCTAATCCAAGAAGGTTGTGGAACACGCGATTTTCTGTATCCAAATCTAGACCGCTAAGGACATCGTCCAGGATGCATATGTCATGTCGAGCGTAGACAGCACGGGCTAGCGCGAGCCGCTGGCTCTGGCCACCGCTTAGAGCGATGCCTTTGCTTCCAATTCGTGTCTGGTCTCCTAGTGGCATCTGTCGGAGATCTTCTTCTAGAGCACACGCTTCGAGAACAGTGTGGTACCAACGATCATCGAGTCCCGAGAATGCAGTTATACTATCCCGGAGAGTCCCGTTCATGTGGAACGGAGACTGGTCGCAGTAGGAAACACCACCAGCAGAAAGCTTGACTGATCCCGACAGGGCAGGGACCTCGCCCAGGAGCGATTTGAGCAATATCGTTTTCCCACAGCCGACAGGGCCCACAATCATTGTCAGTTTTCCTCGAGGAATCTTGAGCTGTATTGAAGAGACCAAGGCTTGTTTTTCAGGGTCCCAGCCGAAGCTTCCGTTTTCTACGCACATGGCATCAACATCTGTCTTAGAAAAGGGAAAGACTGACTTCTCTGTTATGGGAGTCGTAATAGACTTTGGGGTCCAGGTGAGGCTCTCACTTGGGCTGCCGTTGGTCCCATGAGAACCCTGAACCGTGTCAGAGTCAGAGTCAGACTGGAAAGCCTTGAGCCTCTTGTCCGTATGTTCAGTCGTTTCCAAAAATGCTTGAATGCGGTCGAAACAGCCTAGGGAGCCGGCAAAAGCTGTCAAGGCCATAATCAGCGACGCCAAAGGATCAGCGAGAAGTGCGAACAGCGATAGCGACGTGAAGGCTTTGCTGGTATCCAGAGTACTCTTGCCCCCGCTCCTGAGAGCCAAAATCGAAAAGACAGCAAAGGTCAGCACCGGGGCGATGACGGGAGTGGTGTAAGCAAAGAACATGCTCCCGATGAGCAATCTCCGGAAACCTTTTGAGATTTGCAACTCTCGACGCCTCAAGTCGTGCAGGCTCTCAAAGAGAATCTCTGTCAAGCCACACATCTTGATGCGCTTCATCGAGCCCAACATCTTCGTCGTAGCGCTGATTCGTCTTTCAACCGCCTCGAGCCAAAGGGCTTGCCTTTGTACCACCAAGTTCAGGACGAAGACCGAAGCTAAGAATGAAACTGCAAACCACGAAATAATGATTAGTCAGGTTGTTGTAGATCTTCGATTTTGACGGCAGGGCGTAACTGTGCCTCGTGTTCAGATATTGAGAGATAGACTTACATATGGCGACGGCAAGGGGAATCGCACAGGCTGCGCCAAGCTGGCGCTCAAGTAGGTAAATTGCAAGGGTCACCTCGATCAGATTCGCCCAGATCTCATGCATTGTTTGCCAGCCATTTGTAATTCTTTCGATGTCGGCACTCATGAGAGTCAATGATGTGGCAGGATCGACAGCATTAGCCTTTAAGGTCGACGTTTTTGCGAACATCATCGAAATAAGCCCTCCTCTGGCCATGGTTATCGCACGATATGTCAAATGCTGGTATTGGCCGCTCGTAATGGCGATCCCACAGTATACCAGAAAGTATGCGCCGATCAATCCATACCCCACGTTGGTGGAGCCTTCGGTCACGGGCTGTTGGGAGAAACTTATGGCACGTTGAACCAAGAATGGTTGGCAGAAAGTGAAAGCGATAAGCGCTATCCGCGGAGGGACCACGGAGAGAAGATGCCATCTCAACTTGCTGAAATACAGCAGGAGGAGCGATCGAGGAGTTTTGTTGATAAGGCTCCCCCATGCCCCATGCAGCCTGTGATAGAGATAGTCGGTTGTCAGGTGCTTGTCCAGTTCTAACAAGTCTTCCACAGATAAAGATCTGGAGAAGCCGGTCCGAAAAAGGGGATTGAGCCAGCCGAAGAAAGCCTTGCCAAAAAGTCCGCTAGTAGCCTCGGGCGAAGTTGTTCTCCATTCCACGTGTAGAATACCGTGTTTCCCAACTGCCTCTACCACGAGCAGGACGAGTTTGATGGCAAGGGAAGTGGTAGAGACAGCCGCAATGGTGTCATTGTACCCTTGCAGCCAAAGCGTTCTAACTCGAGCGGCGTCGAAAATGAGGGTTATAGATAAAAAGAAATTTAGAATTAGGGAGGGCCGAATCGTCCGCTGGTGCTCTACGAGGGAAAGGGCCCCAAGTGCAAGGGCACCCACAAGGCTAATGACAGCATTCGGAAGCGATGCCCTGGTTTTGATAGCTTTTGGCTCCGACCATAGAGGGATGAGTGCGACTTGGATTGCTCCGTATATTGCGTATGTTATCTGCACGAGTTACGCGTCAGCTCCGCTCCCATGTCACTCATAATAGGATGAAGATGGAGAATTGGACATGAAGCCACATACCAGCTTAGTAGGTAACAAAAGGCTGCTGTCGACTTTAATGGTCCTTGGAACGAGATACGAGATGCGAAAAGGTATGATGATAAGAAGCAAAGCAAGCGGTAGTATTGATAGAATGCCTTCCTCGAACAACAACGTGAAATCAAAGCCGCCGCGGCAGCCTCCTGCGTAGGGACCGAAGGTATTATCAACGAGCTTACACGATGCGGACGCCATTTTCTCCTGCTCAGCTGGATTGCTTTCTTAAGAAGACGACCTGGATTGCAACGCACAGACGTCGTCTGCGCAGGAGAGTCGAAAGTTATCTGAAGATTTCTAGGCTCCAGGAAAATCCCACCAGAATGGCAGCGCGGCACATCTTCCAGCAACAAAGCATCAACAGGGTCACTAGGTGGGGCCAACCCATTGGAACAAGCGTGGTGTTTAATTTTGGACAAGATGCGCATCTTCATGGCTGTTTATGCCACGTAAGGGCCCCAGACATGACGTTGGTCCGCGCTCTAGGAGCCATTGCTGCATTACTTGGGTCACATTCTACAGCCGCTGACGCAAAGCCTTCGCTGTTTGGAACCGAGATTCAAGTCGTGGCGCCGGTGGCGTGTATAGGTTTATAGTCCATAGTTGATGCTTCGCGCTGCAAGAATTTCCAAGATTTTCGATGGAGTATTATTTAAAAACTCAGCCTTAGCCTAGGTAGGGGATGGCGTGCTCGCCCAATGCCCGACCGTTATATGCTTGCTCGATCCGAATATGCATGCAGCTGCAGCCAGTACTACTGGGTAGTATTTTAAGGTTACGTTTTGCCATAGGTGCGGCAGAGTTCCTGAAGAAGCTCAAGAACCCTGTGTTCCATGTAGAGACCAAGTGTGGGGCCGGCAAACTCTATGCGCTGTAATAGGTATTCGGGATTCACCGTTCTTTAGCAGGAAAAAGAGATTAGAGAGAGAGAGAGAGAGAGAGAAAGAGAGGCTGTTGATAGATTGAGAGGTTGACGTCTTGTATGTGGAGGACCACATCGTACTCGGGTATAGAGTACTCACTGGGAAAACAGAGATTTCCTTGCTTGGCGCAAGGACGCTAGGCGATATCCGTGGGCTTTTCCTAGAAAGGGCTGGCGCTTTCTAGGAAAGCTCTATAAAGCCTAGCGGCCGGTGGACAGCCCGCCCCCCTCTGATCCTCTCCCCTTCCCTCCCTTCCCTTCCCTTCCTCGCCCCGCCTTCCTAGAGGAGTTTATTTGAACCACACCCTAACCCTTTTTGCTCGCTCCAACAATAAGATAATTCGCATCAAACGCTGATCGCATGGCAAGACCAAAGGGTCCGACTCGCAGCAAGTTTCGAACCCGCTCATCCAGTTACGCGGTACCCAGTACGGGGTATGCATACATCAGGCATCGTACCATGCAGCCAGCCAAGAAACTCGCCTACCCCTGCCCCTAGCAGTAAGTCGCCTACCCCTACCCCTGCCCCCCCCCCGCCATTCCACGATCTTTCCCCACACGGCTGCAACATGCTCTGCCGATGGAAATCTCGATTCGACCTGCCAAAGCGGCGCTACGTATGGCGCCCCGGAGTTTGGTCGCCTGCCATTCCTCACTAAGGCCTCTGGAACCTGCCGCCACAGAATCTGACAGCCGATCCAAGCACCCTAGACTATTAGTATAAGGGAGATGAACCAGCTCATGATTCCCCAATGTAACCAACCAAGACGCCAGCTACGCCATTCGGGGTCCAGGATTCCTTCCTGATGACTGAATTGGACTGTTGGTGGGCGCTAGCCCAAGAGCGCCCCCACGCGTGTAGCGAAGACGACATCGACACCAGCTTCGTCTTTGCTGAGTCCTGAGGTGGCTGTCCGCAAACATGACTCGACGGCGCTACATGCCGGTCGGATGTCGCACCACGTTTGGCAAGCCGTGGGGTAGTAGAGAAACCAGCTGGACAAATGGCCCTGTCATTATTGACTTTCCCTCTTTCCTGCCCTGATCCTTTCCAAAGGAACAGTCCGTACTCGTAGGTTGACTTGACTCCCATGATCATGGCGGAAAGATGGGGCTTCTCTGCAGAAACCTTGCACGCATGACAACCTACTCTCTTCTAGTCAAGTCGTGTGGCGTGTGGCGTTGTGATGGTAATCTCTCTATGACGGGGTGGTCAGCGAATAGCCTATTTTCAGCAGCTGTAAATTTCCGTTCCAAGCGACTGGAGTGGGAGTAATGTTTACTGAAGCTCAGTCATTACTGCTTTCCCTTGGTTTCTCTTGACAACCCTGCAGACCTTCATTACACCGTCTTGATTTCCCCATTCGAATCCATCGGCGGATTCTGAATCGCCCTCATAATGCCCCAAAACATGATCGCAAGCCAGGAACAGGAAGGATCTAATCACGCTACCATGTCCCACACCGAAGCTGTGACTTGCAAGCTTCCTCTCCTGGACGGAGAACGCAACTTTGAAAGTCGGATAATTGCGGCCGAAGTGGAGCTCCAACATGCCGGGACGCTCCAAGAGCTTTGCGCGCAAGACAGAGATAAAGCAAATTTGAATGACATCCTATGTACGGCCTGGGGGCTTCTTTTACGCTGCTATACAGGCCAGGATGATATATTTTTCCAGTTTCGACAAACCAATAGCGATGGCGAACGTTCCTCGGCTGTTCGAATGGCATTTCATGAGCAGGAAAGCCTCTCGACGTACATTGAGAGAGCCAGACAAGGCAACACAGAACCCTTGGAGCTAAGGCGACCTCGTCCACCTACAGCAAGCTCGAATGCACATTCCGCCTCTGGCTCAAGTGATTCTAATACAACTCTATGGGTTCAAGAAGTCGGCTCTCCCGATGGCCAAGTCATTGATTCCTCGGGGACCAAGGTACGTGAACGCTTATCCCTATGATAGTTTGACCCAGAACAGGCTGACATGAACGGTAGGGGGAGATTTGGCTCCTTGCAACTCTTGCACATCGCGACCTAAGGCTCACATTGAAGTCGCAAAGCTGCGATGTGTCACAAGGCTATCTCGAGAGTCTTGCAAACACCGTCGACCATCTCCTAACCACACTTGCCGTCTCGCCGCGGATACCACTGGCAGACTTGGATTATCTCAATGAACGTCAGAAAAGGCAGATATGGGCTTATGGTCAGGATCCGGATGAACAGGTCGCCAATTGCGTACATGATGTGATCTACGAACAGGTTCTCGAGCGCCCTGAAGATGAGGCAGTGTGCGCGTGGGACGGAACGCTGACGTATCGCGCACTGTGGAAGTATGTCCGGTGCTTGGCGCAAAGCCTTGTGAAGGCGGGGGTAGGTCCGGAGGATCTCGTGCCTCTTTGCTTTGAAAAGTCCATCTGGTCGACAGTCGCAATGCTGGCTGTCATGGAAGCAGGCGCAGGCTTCTGCCCTCTGGATGCGACACAGCCGAATGCTCGTCTCGAAAACCTTACTCGAAAGCTTACAGCTAAAACTTTGCTATGTTCGCGAAAACACTATCAAAAATTGACATCTGTTACCAATTACATCATGCCAATTGACGCTGAAACAATGAGGGGCCTATCGGATGATTTTCCAAGCGACAGAGTTTCCCGAGCTACCCCGTCAAACGTTGCCTACGTCTTGTGGACATCTGGCTCGACCGGAGAGCCTAAAGGCATCGTGATTGAACACCGCGCTTATTGCTCGGCTGCCAAGGCTCATGCACCGGCTCTCTGGATGAATTCGAGATCACGTGTCCTGCAGTATTCATCCTATGTATTTGATGCATCCATCATCGAGACCCTTACCCCACTCATGATCGGAGCTACTGTGTGCGTCCCCAGTGAGGACTCGCGCCTCAACAACCTTCCTACCGCTGCCGACCAACTGCGTGTCGATTGGGCTGTGCTCACACCTTCCGTTGCTAATTTCCTCACTCCATCTACTGTACCTGGTCTGAAAACTCTACTTTTGGTTGGGGAAGTCATGAGTCAGGAAAACGTAGCGACATGGTCTACCATCAAGCTCCTGAATGCTTACGGTCCGGCTGAATGCGCGGTTGCCGCGACCACAAATTCCAACATCACCTTGAACAAAGAACCTACCCTGATTGGCCGCGGCATTGGTGTGCGGTGTTGGCTTGTAGACCCAGATAACCATGATAGACTGGTTCCTCCCGGGTGCGCAGCAGAACTCGTAATAGAAGGTCCTACTCTAGCGCGCGGTTATCTCAATGATCCAGAGCGAACACGCGCTTCGTTTATTGAAGATCCTGCTTGGGCTATTACAGGCCACAGTCGTAACTTCAAACGGCGAATGTACAAAACTGGCGACCTTGTCAGGTATCACACTTCAACTGGCATGCTTTACTTCCTTGGACGCAAGGATACACAAGTGAAACTTCACGGGCAAAGGATTGAGCTCGGCGAGATAGAGCATCACCTCGGAGAAGATCCTGCTATCCACCAGTCGATGGTCATTATGCCTAAAGAAGGATTTTGTAAGCATCGCCTTGTGGCAGTGATCTCTTTACAGAGTGCGTCAGCTGTAAACTGCCTAAAGGGCGCTGTAGATGTCCACTTGGTCGAAAAAATGGACCAAGACAAAGCCCAGCCAGTCGTTGCTGTTGCTCGTGATAGACTTTCAAATCAGCTGCCTGCCTTCATGCTTCCATCCATTTGGCTTGTAGTACAGTCTATACCACTCCTTAGATCCGGCAAGCTTGACCGAAAAGCCATCCTGAATCGAGTTCAGAATATGAGCGAGGAGTGCTATTCTCAATGGGTTCGAGGCAAAGACTCTGGTGGGAAGCCAGCCTCTGAGCTGGAAACCCAATTAAGAGCGATATGGAGCCATGTCCTTAATCTACGACCCACACAGATTGGCCTAGAACAGTCGTTCTTGAGTCTGGGAGGGGATTCAATATCTGCAATGATGGTGCAAAATCAGTGTAAAAAGAAAGGCATTGGCATCACGGTCCAGAACATCCTTCGTGCCAAGTCCATAACTCATCTCGCAAGCTTTACTCAAAAAGTGGGTCACAACGCCAAAGAGGTCGAGAGAATCGAAGAGGATTTTGACCTTTCGCCAATTCAAAGCTTGTATTTCGAACTTCCAAATCGTGGGAAAGGACACTTCAACCAAAGTGTTTTCGTGAGTTTGACAAAGACGATTTCACCTACGGTGTTACACCAGTCGACCAAAGCAATCGTGGGCCGTCATTCAATGCTACGAGCAAGGTTTCGTCTGTCTACCTTTGATGATGATTGGAAACAACGGATCACTACGGACATAGCAGGCTCATACTCCTTTCATGTGCATGATTGCTGTTCAAGGAAACATGCTGAACCTATCATGTCGCAGAGCCAAGCCTCGCTTGATCCAGTGAATGGCCCGCTCTTTGCAGTTGACCTTTTCAATGTTGAAGGCGACAGTCAACTCCTTTTCATGACTGGTCATCATCTAGTGATCGATCTCGTATCATGGCGAGTGATTCTTCAAGATATGGAAGAGCTCCTCACGAATCCAAAGGCGATGTCAGATGTAGAATCTTCTCTCTCCTTTCAAGCTTGGTGCAAAATGCAGGTGGAGCATTCTCATCGGCTTGCACTCAACACGGTCCTGCCAGTCAGTGATATACCAATACAGGGCTACGCGTATTGGGGAATGGAAGACCTGGCGAATTCGTACGGAGATGTCGACAGCGAGGGATTTGAGCTAGAGGTCCCCATTACCGCTCTAATAACGTCGAAGTGTCATGAAGCTCTGGGGACTGAAACGGTCGATGTATTAATCGCCGCAATGATGTATTCATTCTCGCAAACCTTCACTGACCGAGGACCGCCGACAATCTTCAACGAAGGTCATGGGCGCGAGGTGTGGGATGGATCTATTGACCTGTCCCGGACCGTTGGTTGGTTTACCACCATGTATCCGATACACGTTCCTTACCCAGCCTCGGGAGATTTTGTTGATACGTTACGCCGCGTGAAGGATTACCGCCGTACCGTACCAGCTAATGGAAGACATTACTTCTCCAGTCGAATGCTCACGTCCAAAGGATCTAAAAAGTTTGGCAGCCATTGGCCTCTCGAGATTGCATTCAACTACCTTGGAATTTACCAGCAACTGGAACGCGAAGATGCTCTGCTTCTCCCAGTTGAGGAAATGGCAGGGGAAGCTCGAGGTGCAGGCGGCAAAGCAGATGTCGGTCACGACACCCCTCGCTTTGGCTTATTTGAAATCTCCGCCGTTATTGCACAACGTAGACTCCGTTTTTCATTTACCTTCAATCGGCATATGAGACACCAGGAAAAGATCATGACATGGATATCCGCATGTCGAGAGACTCTACTCTCATTGCCACCAAAACTCGCCCAGATGGCCTATCAGCCCACGTTGAGCGACTATCCGCTGGTTTCAATGACTTACGATAGTCTTGAGTTGCTAATTAAAGACAGGCTACCTCGAATTGGAATATCAGATGTCAGGTATGTTGAAGATATTTACAGATGCTCACAGATACAGCAGGGACTACTGATAAGCAAGCAGAAGGACGCAGCATTTTATGCGGTCGAGAGCGTCTACAAGATCGACTCGAGAGACAATACTCGGGTTGACAGCGGCAGAATCGCAGATGCATGGCAAAGGATAGTCGACCGGCACGCTTCACTGCGGACAATCTTCGTTGACAGTCTAAGTCCAGATGATGCGCTCTACGATCAGGTTGTATTGAAGACTGTAGAAGCAAACATTGTACGCCTGAAATGCATGACCGACGAGGACGCCACTCAAGCACTTGCCTCCCAGCCATCCATGGAACCCAACGACCAAGCTCCACCACATCGGCTCACCCTTTGCGAAACATCAACGCATCAAGTGTTCTGCAAATTAGAAATCGATCATACCATCATAGATGGAGCTTCAATGTCGATCATCTTCCAAGAGCTAGTGTCTCTTTACGAAGGTCGAACGTTGCCCAAAACTGGGCCCCTTTACAGCAATTATATTGCATTCCTACAAAGCCAGCAGCTCCAAGCAGGCATCGGGTATTGGAAGTCATACCTCGCCGAGGTGGAGCCCACTTCCTTTCCGGTGCTCAACGATGCGACTTGTGTTGACCGGGAGTTGCATTCGAAGCATCTCAATTTGAACGAGCTTACGGAGATTCAAAATTTCTGCAACCTGCATGGCGTGACAATGGCCAACGTCTTCCATACAGCATGGGCGTTAACACTTCAATGCTATACTGGCTCAAAAGAAGTCTGCTATGGGTACTTGATGTCTACAAGGGATCCGTCGATAGAAGACGTCGAAAACCTTGTGGGATACCTTGTCAACATGGTTGTTTGCCGAGTCTTGTTTACTCCAGAGACACCGCTCATTGCGATCATGCAGCAGATTCAAACGGATCTCTCCGACGCTCAGGCCTACCGACAAACCGCATTATCAGAAGTTCTGCATACCCTAAAGCTTTCCGGAACTTCGCTCTTCAATACGTCCTTATCTTACCGAAAACTTCCCCTTGCAACCGCAGGCGAACACCACGCGATCTCATTCAATGAATGTTCCCCTTACTATGATCCTACAGAATACAGCGTCTCAATCAATATCGAGGTCTCCGAAGAGAGCGCTGCTATTGATCTAGACTACTGGACCGACTGTCTGTCGGACGGACACGCCGAGAACGTGGCGAACACCTTCCTCGAGGCACTGAAAAACATCCTTGAGTTATCAGAGATGAAGACTGGGCACTTGAACACCATGAGCGAGCCAGACCGACAACGCATATCGAGCTGGAACAGTCACATGCCAAACGTCATAGACAAATGCGTTCACGAGGTTGTTGGTGAACAAACCGCCCTCCATCCTGAAGCAGCAGCTATTGAGGCCTGGGACGTGAAGCTTACTTATACCGAGCTCGATGTCTTTTCAGGAAGACTTGCGGGATATCTAAGGCTTTTGGGCGTGGGTGCTGAATCATATGTATGTCTCTGCTTTGAGAAGTCCGCTTTTACGATCATCGGCATGCTTGGCGTTCTGCAAGCCGGAGGCGCTTTCGTGTCCCTGGACCCTATGCATCCCATGGCGGCGCTCGAGATGCGCGTCAGAGATACCCGGGCACGAGTGATCTTGACTTCGTCGTGTTACAATGCCATGTTTGATGGAATGGGCCTCCAAGTCGTCTCCGTTGACCAAGTTTTCCTTGATAAGCTGCAGCCGCTGCAAGGTCATCTGTCTGTATCAGCACAGCCGCATAATCCATGCTGCGTCATATACACAAGTGGTAGCACTGGGAAACCCAAAGGGGTCGTCCTCGAGCATAAAGCTCTCGTAACAAGCGCTAATGCCCATGGGTCAGCTTTGGGTATCAACTCAAACTCAAGGTTCCTACAATTCTCGAGCTACACATTTGATAATAGCCTGGAAGAGATATTTACGACGCTCATGCGCGGCGGTGTTGTCTGCGTGCCTTCTGATCATGATCGTATGAACGATCTTGCTGGTGCCATATCAAGGCTTGAGGCAAATTTTATGGACTTGACGCCAACTGTTGCAACGTATCTGAATCCGGTCGAAATGCCGACGATCAAGGGGCTAGGTTTAGGAGGAGAGGCTCTAACAAAGACGGTGCTCGAAGTATGGGGAGACGCAGTACAAATCCACAATCAATATGGCCCCTCTGAATGTTCCATCAATTCAATGCACAGAACAGACATTCACAAGTCAAGTGAACCCTCTAGCATCGGACGCTCAGTGGGAAGTGTATCATGGATTGTCGATCCATTGGACCATGATCGCCTCCTGGCAATAGGTTGCGAGGGAGAGTTACTGATAGAAGGTCCAATCCTTGCTAGGGGTTATCTTAACAACAAGGAGAAGACATCCGAAGTCTTCATTGAAGATCCGGCATGGGCACAGGAACCGACTTTCAAGATCGACCAGAGCCGTGGCCCACGACGCATGTACAAAACCGGCGATCTTGTACGATACAACTCTGACGGCACGATCTCTTATATCGGTCGTAAAGATCAGCAAGTCAAGTTACACGGCCAGCGGATCGAATTGGGTGAGATTGAATTTCACGTTCGAGACCACCTCGAAGCCGATTGGCCTTTTGCTGTTGAATTGATCACGCCTGGGAACAGCAAGGGAAGCCTCAAAGCCCTTGCGCTCTTTGCCTGCCCACAAGTGGATGATAATGTCTCTGCGACCGTCCCCAAAAGCGGTCTGCTGCCGGTGTCAGCTATGCTCCTGACTACCTTCAAGAAATTGGAGGGGTCTTTAACAAAGGCTCTACCGAAACCTATGGTGCCTTCGATGTTCATTCCCTTAGCGAGGTTACCACTTACAAGCTCGGGAAAACTTGATAGGAAGCAGTTGCACAGCGTCGCGAAATCGTTGACAGAAAGTCAGATGGCAATGTTCAGGCTCGCTGGTAGCAGCGGACGAGAACCATCGACCGACTTTGAAAGGACGTTGGCAAGCTTGTGGGAGTCTGTACTCAACCTTGAGGCGGGCTCCATAGGCATGGATGCACAATTTTTTCGAATGGGTGGAGATTCAATCGCAGCAATTTGCCTCGTTACCGCGGCAAGGTCCCAAGGAATTCGCCTCACTGTTGGAAACATCTTTCGTAATGCGACGCTATCGGAGATGTGTAAGAATGCCACTCTTTCAGACACGCTTGACCCCGGGTGCGTACAGCCTGGCCCTCAACCATTTGAGCTCCTCCCAACAACGGTTCCCTCCAGCCGGATCATCAATGAAATTGCACGTCTTTCCAAGGTTGACGAAAACGACATTAAAGACATCTACCCCTGTACCTCTATTCAAGAGGGATTGATTGCGCTGAGTACCAAACAGCCCGGAGCCTACGTTGCTCAAAACTTGTACTCTTTGTCTTCTATCGACCTTGATAGGTTTAAAGAAGCTTGGGAGGCTGTTGTTGCGGCAGAAGACATCTTACGAACACGCATCGTTTACAGCGATTCTCTAGGCTTTCTTCAAGTGGTTGTCGATAAGCCAATAGATTGGCTGGAGCGAGATGATCTAGAAGAGACGTCTGCTTCGGAGAGAATTAAGCCAGCTTACAACGGGGGCTGCTTGACCAGCTATTCGATTGTCAAACAGAACCAAGGTGACGCCCTCTTCATGTGGACCATCCATCATGCTCTTTACGACGGATGGTCAATAGAGCTTGTTTTAAGCAGGGTTCAAGCCTGCTACGAGGGCTCTGAGCCGACGAATGCGACAACGAAGACGTCATATTCCAACTTTATTCGATATCTTTCGAGCGTGAATGCCACTGAATCCGAAAGCTTCTGGCAATCGAAATTGGGAGGCACGACGTCACCACAATTCCCCATGTTACCGAAGCCGAACTATGAGCCACGAGTAACAGGAATGATCTCCCACAAAACTTCAATTGCTCGCAGGCTAGGGGTAGAGATTACCATGCCATCGCTGATCCGTGCGGCGTGGGGTATGACCATCTCAGCATATTCCAATTCAGATGACGTCGTATTTGCTGAAACAGTGACTGGCCGCGACGCTCCGGTCTCAGGCATCGCTGACATGATTGGGCCAGCTTTTGCGACGATTCCAGTGCGCATTCAAACCAAACGCGAGCTCACGGTCGCAGATTATCTAAAGGTTCAACAAGATGAATTCTCGGACGCTCTACCATATCAGCATCAGGGCCTTCAACGCATCAAGCGCATCAACTCGGATACTGCAAAAGCTTGCGATTTTCAGAACCTAATAGCTATCAACAGCGCCGCCCTAGACTCTAATAGCAACTTCTGGAAATCTGGAGAAAGTGAGACGCTCGGAACCGATGACTTTTTCACCTACGCGCTTACAGTCTCTTTCGATGTCGGCACCTCGGAGGTTCGAATGAATGCTCATTACGACCCCGAAGTTATTCCTGAATGGCATCTCCAAAGACTGATCCGCTATTTTGAGTGTGCTCTGATGCGACTAAACACAACGGATGGAGGATCTTCAACACTGGGCGATATGCGTATGATACACCCTGAAGATCGAACCTCCATACAGCGGTGGAATAGCATACCACCAATCTCGTTTGACAGATGCATCCATGAAATCATACAGGACAAAGCCAATGTTCTCCCTCTGTCTACCCCTGCTGTCTGTTCATGGGATGCGCAACTTACGTACCAGGAGCTGGACACTTTGGCCACTTCTTTCGCCCGCCAACTACTTGAGATTGGCATCGGCCATCAATCGTACGTACCGATCTGCTTCGAGAAATCTGCATTGACAATTGTCGTCATGCTTGCAGTTTTGAAGGTTGGGGCGGGCTTCGTGGCAATTGATGGCGAATCCCCACAGCCACGCCTGCAGAGCATTGTGCGTGATGTGGATGCAGCGTTTATTGTTAGCTCACCAAAGTACGAACGAGTCTGCAAATCCCTAGGCACTGAAACCCTTATCATTGACCTTAAAACGATCGCCGATGGCCCTAGAATAGCATTTCCACTTCCGACCTATGCGAGCAGCGATGTTGCCTACATTGTATTCACCAGTGGCTCAACAGGGAAGCCCAAGGGTACTTTGGTCCCTCATGCAGCTTTTGTTACTGGAGCAGCCGCGCATGGTCCAGCGATGCGTATGCAATCAACATCACGGGTGCTTCAGTTTTCATCCTACACTTTCGACGCTTCTGTCGTGGAGATCTTCTCCACGCTGATAATAGGTGCCTGTGTATGCGTGCCTGACGAAGAGACACGACTCAACGACATAGCGAAGGCAATAAACGAGATGAATGTCAATTGGACTCTTCTGACACCCTCATTCGCTCAGATGATCTCGCCATCACAAGTTCCCGGCCTGGAAACCTTGGTTCTGGGTGGTGAGGCTATGTCTCAAAACTTACTTTCCACCTGGGCCGATAAGACGCATCTCATCAACGCCTACGGTCCAAGTGAGTGTGCGGTAGTGGCTACTGTGAACAAGCACGTCTCCTCGACATCGAAGCCTTCAAATATAGGACGGGGAGTTGGGTGTCGTTGCTATATTGCCGATCGATACGATCATGATGAGCTGGTGCCTGTTGGCGCAACTGGAGAGCTGTTGGTTGAAGGCCCTATCCTGGCCCGTGGCTATCTCAAGGAACCAGAAAAGACTTCACAGTCATTCATTTGTCATCCTAAATGGATGAAAGAATTCAACCCCTCTCAAGATCTGATGGGTGGTCTGGTCTATAAAACAGGGGACCTTGTTAAATATGCTGAAGACGGTTCTCTAATATACCTTGGCCGGAAAGACAATCAAACTAAGCTCCACGGCCAGAGGTTGGAACTCGGCGAAGTTGAGCATCATTTGGGTCAAGTAGCCACGATTCAACATGGTTTGGCCGTCATCCCCTCATCCGGTCCCTACGAGAAGAAATTGGTAGCGGTTCTCTCCTTCAAGGAGAGGATACAGTCATCTGTCGCGCACAGTGGACTTCAAATAATCGCTCGCAATGATGCTGCGTCACTTGTTCGAGGTGTCCGGGAATATCTATCTAGTCGTCTGCCGCCTTACATGGTCCCGTCTAATTGGGTTTCTTTGCAGAATATTCCGCTACTCGCAAGCGGAAAGCTGGACCGCAAAAAAGTAACAGGATGGGTTGAGGACATGCCTGAAGACATCTTCCGTGAGCTTTCGGGAACGCAGACTGAAGACACCGACGTCCAAGGCTCAGAAGTCGAGCAACGACTCCAGATGGTTTGGTCGAAGGTTCTACGTCTACCCCCAGAGCGGATTGGGATAGACAAGAATTTTCTCTACCTTGGCGGCGACTCCATCTCGGCTTTGCAGGCTGCATCGCTGTGCCGGTCTGAAGGCCTTGGAGTCACTGTTCAGAACATCATTCGCTGTCAGTCAATCTCGCATTTGGCTTCGCAAGTTACGTTGCCACAAAACACGCAATACGCAGACGAGGAATACGACAGACCCTTTGGCTTATCTCCAATGCAGCGATTGTTTTTCGATTGGGTGGGAGATCATGTTCATCACTTCAACCAGAGCATTGTGATGAAAGTGACCAAAAGACAAAGCTCTTACAAGATATCTGCTGCTGTCGAGGGGCTGGTCAATACTCATTCAATGTTGCGAGCACGCTTCGAGAAAGACAGTACCGGCCAATGGGTGCAAAAACTTGACAGAGGAACCTCAAACTCTTACCGGTTTAAAGCGCATTCCGGCAACTTCTCGTCTGAAGAAATCAGATCGTCAATAGAGGCGAGTCAAAAAAGCCTTCATGTTCAAAGTGGACCAATATTTGCAGCTGACCTCTTTGAATTTGGTGAAAACAATTCACAAGTCCTTTCAATCGTTGCGCATCATCTTGTCATCGACATTGTCTCATGGGGCATAGTGTTGGAGGACCTTGAGGCTCTGCTCGTTTCCGGGCAACTTATGACACAGCCGTCACTTCCTTTCCAGATCTGGAGCCGTCTCCAGAGTGAACATGCGCTATCAGGGCCTTCGAAAGACGTCCACATGAATAACAAAACGCCCGTTGCCGACTACTCCTACTGGGGTATGTTGGGAAAACCGAATGTGTATGGCGCCGTCCAAAACGTAGATTTCGAAATCGATACAGAGACCACGAAACGGTTACTTGGCCCCTGTCAACATCCACTCAAGACAGAATTGATTGATGTATTGCTTGGATCTATTCTTTATGCCTTCTGCCGCGCTTTTCCGGACAGGGACTCTCCACCCGCAATTTTCAACGAAGCTCATGGCCGTGAGCCTTGGGATTCGAAGTATGACTTGACACATACAGTTGGATGGTTTACGACAATCAGCCCAGTATCCCTCCCGGCGGAAGCTATCCCAGACATGGATATCGCCAATATAATTCGCTGGGTCAAGGATCAAAGAAGCCGCAGCAGAGACAAGGGCCGCCAGTACTTTGCGCATCGAATGTTGACGGAAGAGGGAGAAAAGGTATCCGCTTCCCATTGGCCAATGGAAGTAGCCTTCAACTATTTGGGTCAGGAGCAGCAATTCAAAAAGACAGGCTCAATGCTTCAGCCACTCGATGACCTTTCAACTGACTCAGACATTGGCGCCTCTGTTCCTCGATTTGCGCTATTTGAAGTCTCGGCGGTGATATCTGAAGATAGATTGAATGTTTCTTTCGCATATAGTCGGGAGATCCAACGGCAACAGGGTATCCAGCTCTGGGTTACTGAGCTCGAGAAGGCTCTACGACTTTCTTCCGAGCGGTTGCTCGAGTTAGAGGCTCAGTCGACGCTGAGCAACTTCCCGCTTCTACCACTGGCCTACAACACTATTGAGACACTTCAGACCAGACTTCCTTCAATGGGCATTACCTCTATAGATGATCTCGAAGATATCTATGGCTGCTCGCCCATGCAGCAGGGTCTTCTGCTTAGTCAGATCAAGAACACTGGACAATACATGTATCAGTCGATCTTTGCAGTCAGTTTCGTTGACTCGGCTACTTCTGTCGACGCGAAACGACTTGCGCGCGCGTGGCAAATGGTCGTACAAAAGCATTCAACACTCAGAACAGTCTTCATAGAAAGTCTGTCGGATGAGGGTCTCAGGGATCAAGCAGTCCTCAAAAGAACGTCGCCTAGGATAGTCTTTCTGCCTTGTGATGCAGCAAATGCATTGGAAATTTTGAGAAATCAGGAGCCAATAAGTTTTGTCGAGCTTCGACCTCATCATCAACTGACAATCTGCGAGACAAACGGCGGGCGCACTTTCTGCAAACTTGAATTGAGTCACGCCATCTGTGACGGTACCTCCATACCAATCATTTTCCAAGACCTTGCCCAGTACTACATCCAACAGCCAGCAGAACCCGACAGAGCGCTACCGTATCGTGATTACATATCACACATTCAGCAGGCCTCTCGTGACGAAGATATCGCTTACTGGCGTCGCTACTTGGCAAATGTTGAGCCGTGCTACTTCCCTGCCCTAGCGGATAGCATGGAAGAAGATAGAGAGCTACGAACGCTTGAGTTGAAGCTTGAAGATCTTTCTGAACTACAAGTTTTCTGTGCTCAGCACAGTGTGACGCTATCGAACGTTCTGCAGCTCGTGTGGTCATTAGTACTACGAGCTTATACGGGCAATGAGAGCATCTGCTTTGGTTATATTAGTTCTGGTCGGGACGTTCCTCTCCACGGCATCCAGAATGCTGTGGGACTATTCATCTCTATGCTAGTATGTCGAATGGATCTTGGTAACGACGTACTGGTGGGTAAGGCGCTCGAGCAGATTCAGGACGAGTACGCACAAAGCATGTCTCACCAGGCCTTTTCTCTGGGGGACATGCAACATGAGCTGCAGCTTTCGGGAAAGTCCCTTTTCAATACAGCTTTCACATTCCAGAGGCGGCCGGAAACTCAGAGCGCGTCGAGTCAACAACTATCGTTTGACATTCTTGAAGCATATGATCCATCCGAGTACGATTTGACGGTGAACGTAGAAGCTTGTGAGAATGACATCGCTGTTCAATTCAACTACTGGACGGACATTCTATGCGACAACCAGGCTACGAATATATCGACCACCTTTCGTCAAGTTTTGTGGTCTATAACGCGTCCTGACAATCCCTCTCAAACGATCGAAGCCATCGAATTTTGTGACGACAGCCATCTACAACAGATCTCTCAGTGGAACCAGAAACCTCTCACTAGGGTGGACCGTTGTGTTCACGATGTCATCTACCAGCAATCTCAATCGCTGTCTCTATCGACACCCGCAATATGCTCATGGGATGGAGACCTCACGTATGTGAAGCTGATGTCTCTGTCAAAGCGCCTTGCGAAACGCTTCACTGCCCTAGGGGTTGGACCTGAATCCTACGTCCCCATCTGCTTCGAAAAATCTTCCTGGGCTGTCGTGGCAATTCTGGGGGTGCTTTATGCGGGTGGAGCATTCGTTCCATTGGAGCCTTCGCATCCCGAAAGCCGAATCAAGTACATTTTGGACAACGTGAACGCAAAATTGGTCCTAACGTCTTCGAAATATCAGGACAAATTCACTAGCTTTGCGGAAGTTACCACCTTCGTGGTTGACGATAATCTCAATCTGCAGGTTCAGCCGGCCGTCGAAAGTGAGATGTTATCGCCGAATCCGGACAATGCAGCATACTTGATTTTCACAAGTGGAACAACTGGCTTACCGAAAGGAACGATCATCTCTCATCGTGCGTTTGCAACGGGTGCCACTGACCACGCACCTGCAATGCTCATGCGCCAAACTTCGCGAGTTTTGCAGTTCTCCAACCTTTGCTTTGATGCCTCAGTGATGGAAATACTCACGACGTTGGTGGCAGGCGCTTGTATTTGTATACCAAGTGACGAAGAGCGCATGAATAATATTGCCGGCGCCATTAGCCGCATGTCTGTCAATTGGACTCTGTTGACGCCCTCGGTAGCGAATGTCTTGAAGCCAGAGAGTGTTCCAAGCTTGCAGGTACTCGTGACTGGAGGAGAGGCAATGCAAGCAAAACATATATCTAAATGGTGCGGAAAGACAAGTCTTGTGAACGCGTATGGGCCGAGTGAATGTGCTGTGGTTGCGACAACGAGTATAAAAGTGGATGAGAAAGGTCGCATTTTGAATGAAGAACCATCCGTGATAGGTCATGCAGTGGGGTGCCGGAGCTGGGTTGTGAATCCGCAAGACCACACTCAACTAGTGCCCATTGGAAGCGTCGGAGAGCTCGTTATCGAGGGAAACACTGTTGCGCGTGGGTATCTGAATAATGATGAGAAGACTGCACAAGCGTTCGTCACTCGACCAACTTGGGTGAGACCCGATGACCATGAATCTGCTAGCCACAACACCAAGTCTGTCTACAAGACAGGGGATCTTGTACGTTACAGATCAGATGGTAACCTTGTTTACGTATCCCGGAAAGACACTCAGATAAAGCTTAATGGTCTACGGATCGAGCTAGGCGAGATCGAGCACCATGTGAAGCAACAGCTACCTGAGAACATCCAGACGGCTGTCGAGATGGTCGCGCCTTCAGGTCAACAACGCGCATTGGCAATGTTCTTTTCCTCTCCTGATAATGAGGCGCAGCCGGAACCCGCCACCTCGGAGGTGGACTCGCTCCTGTTGCCGATGTCCGAGACGGCAACTTCACTTTGCAAGAATCTCAAAGCCAGCCTTGCCGGACAACTGCCAGCCTACATGATCCCAGCTCTCTTTGTACCCCTTTCCCAGATGCCATGGACTCCTTCAGGGAAACTTGACCGTCTAAGACTATGCAAAATAGTCTCAGCGATGGCGAAAGAACAGACAGTGCCATTCAAGCTCGCAAGCTCCAATAACAAGCGACTTCCCACCACGGAAATGGAGAAGGTGCTTCAAAGCCTGTGGGAAACTGTGTTGAACTTAGAGCCTGCATCGGTCACTCTTGATGACAGCTTCTTCGTATTGGGCGGAGACAGCGTTCAGGCGATGAGGCTAGTTGCCGCAGCTCGGACAGATCGGATACTGTTGAGCGTACTGGACATTTTCCGCAAGCCAACACTCTTCGAGATGGCGAAAGCTTGTAGCTACCTCGAAGAGGAAGATCAGACGGTGCTCAAGCCGTTCGGCTTGCTTACCAATGTTGATGCTCTCGACCAACTGCTCGACGAGATGGTAGCACAATGCCACGTGGAAAAGGAGGACCTGGCGGATGCCTACCCGTGCTCCGCTCTCCAGGAGGGCCTTATTACCCTGTCTATCAAGCAGCCCGGTGCTTACATCGCTCACAACGTATTCCACCTTCCTGAAGCTGTCGATGTTGCTCAATTCAAAGCAGCATGGGAGAGAGCGATGGAGGACATGGAAATATTGAGGACCCGAATCGTGCATACAAGCCTGTCAACCTTCTGTCAAGTCATTCTTAAGCAAGAAAAGATCGAGTGGTATACCGCAGAGCGCACAGAAGATGTAACGGACTCATCATTGCAGATTCCTGACCATAGCGGCGGGCCACTCATGCGATTTACCATTGTCGACAACAGCACTAGCCAGAATAGATATTTTGTGTGGTCAATTCATCACGCTCTCTATGATGGTTGGAGTATGCCAAAAATGCTTCAAAGGGTCGAAGACATCTACTTCGAAGATCCACCGTCTCCACCAAAAGCCTCCTACTCGCAATTCATCAAGTATCTCTCGGACGTCGACACCCAAGCTTGCAATCGTTTCTGGCAGTCCAAGTTCGATGGCTTGCAGGCCTTGCATTTTCCGAAAATCTTACCATCGGCTGCGGATCAACCTGCTACTACTGACACTCTGCAATACACCATTCAACTCCCGAAGAGGCCAACTGGTACTGGAATTACCTTACCAACGATGATCAGAGCTGCCTGGGCCATCTTGCTATCTGCGCACACCGGAAGTGAAGACGTGGTGTTTGGTGAGACCATGACAGGGCGAGATATCCCCATCGATGGGATAATTGATATGCTAGGCCCAACTCTGACAACAGTGCCCACCAGGATCCACGTAAATGCTTCCTCGACCATTATGGAATACTTGGAAAAGATCAACCAGATGGCCGCAGATGTTATCCCACATCAACATGCAGGACTGCAGCATATTCGAAGGCTCACCACGGAGACAGCGATTGCTTGCGACTTCCAAAACCTGCTTGTCATTCAGACAGCAGAAGCCAAGGACGAGCCGAAGCTGTGGAATCCTCAGGACACCGGTGTGGGCTCTAATTTTTTCACCTATCCACTTGTTGTGGAATGCAACGCAAGTGAATCAAGCGTACACGTTGATGCTCACTACAATGATGACATCATTTCCAAGTGGCATGCCCAGAGGTTACTTTACCAACTCGAGTCTGTTCTGAGTCGAGTTTGTTCGGCATCAGCAGATAGCGATGTCAAATTGAGTGATGTGCAAATCATCAGTGAGCAAGACGTGAACCTGATCCGGCAATGGAACGACTATCAGCCAATTACGGTCAACCAGTGTATCCATGATCTTTTCGTGCACCAAGCAGAACGAATTCCCAAGTCCCAAGCCGTGTGTGCTTGGGATGGGAGCTTCACCTACCAAGATCTGAGAAATCATGCGGAGAGGCTGTCCAAACACTTAAGGCAGCTTGGCGTTTCGCTCGAGGTCTTGGTGCCTTTCTGCATGAACAAATCGCGATGGGCGCTGGTGGCACAAATGGGTGTACTCATGGCCGGCGGGGCGATTGTTCCACTTGACCCAGCACATCCTTTGGACCGTCATTCGGAAATTGTAAAAGACACGAAGGCCACCATATTGCTTTGCTCGTTAGAGTATCAAAGTCGGTATGCTCCTCTAGTCGAAAAGGTGATCCCCATTGATGAGCAGTCTCTGTCAAAACTACATGTGCCCGATCACAGCGATTTATCGGCTCTTCAGGCGACAAGCAAGAATACAGCTTATGTAATCTTCACTTCTGGCTCAACTGGCCGTCCCAAAGGAGTCGTTGTGGAGCATGAAGCGTTTTGCACGAGTTCAATGGCGTTCTCTAAAGCTATGCTTATGGACCCCAGCTCCCGTGTCTTCAACTTCGCCTCTGTCACCTTCGATGTGGGTCTCATGGAAAATCTATCGCCATTGACGATGGGGTCATGCGTCTGCGTGCCAGATAACGAAGCGAAGATGTCAGACCTTGCCTCAGCTATCGACAGTCTCGGTGCTACGTGGGCATTTTTGACACCATCAGTCGCAAATCTTATCGAACCAGTCGCTGTCCCATCGTTGAAGGTCCTGGTATGCGGTGGCGAGGCAATGTCGAAAGAGAACGTAGTCAAATGGGCCGATCGCGTATCCCTCGTAAATGGGTACGGTCCGACAGAAGCTTCTGTAATATCTGTAGCGAATGCGCAGGTTTCGCGAGAGAAAGACCCATCGAATATTGGCTTTGCTCACGCCAACTGTCACGCATGGATTACTGATCCTGGCAATCATGATCGCCTCGCGCCCTTGGGCTGTATTGGGGAGCTTCTCTTGGAGGGCCCGATTCTCGCCCGTGAATATCTTCATGATAAAGACAAAACAGCAGCGGCTTTCATCAACGACCCAGCGTGGGCCATGCAAGTCAGTGATAAGCGGCCGACTTCCCAAAGACTCTACAACACCGGGGACTTGGTCAAATATAACAAAGATGGGAGTATCATCTTCATCGGTCGGAAAGACAATCAGATCAAGCTGCACGGACAACGAATAGAGCTTGGAGAGATTGAGCACAAGTTCGAGCTTCATCCAAAAATTCGGCATGCTGTTGCTCTGTTACCAAAAACAGGCTTGTGTAAACAGCGCTTGGTAGCAGTCTTTTCTATGTCCGACTTATGTGCTGAGTCGAAAGCGTCAGCAGCGCGCGAATGCATACTTCTCCAAGGGGAAGATAGCGTGAAGGAAGCGCAACTCCTACTGAAAGATGTTCGAGAGTTCATGTCCAGCCAACTACCCGCATATATGATGCCAGCTATTTGGGTGACTGTGGAGGCAATTCCTTTGCTTGTCTCGGGTAAGCTGGACAGGAAGCAAGTTGAGCGATGGATTGAGAATCTCGATGAAGCAGGATACCGTCACGTTACGGCTGACGAGGATGATGCCTATGATGCAGCACCAATTACAGAGACTGTACAACAACTGAGGGAGGTCTGGGCCTCTGTCTTCAACCACCCTATGGACAAGATTGATCCAGGCAAGTCTTTCATGAGCCAAGGTGGAGACTCTTTGATTTCAATGTCAATCGTTGCTCGATGTCGCAAGATTGGTATCATCCTATCGCTACAAGAGGTTCTCCAGAGCAAGTCGCTCTTTCAAATCGCAGACTTGGTCGATTCAAGAGGTCAATCCTCGAAAATCAGCAAAGTGGCATCATTAGAAGAGAAGACGGATCAGGCGTTCGACCATTCGCCAGTCCAGAAGCTGTATTTTCAACTAGCCGGACCATCCCGCGATCATACTGGTGACGGTCGCTTCAACCAAAGTCAGCTTCTGCGCATTAAACGTAAGACCGAAGCTGAGACTTTGCGAAATGCCATTGAGATTATCGTCCAGCAACATTCGATGTTCAGAGCAAGATTCTTCAAAAACCATGCAGGCGACTGGCAGCAGCGAATCACTCAGGTCGCCTCAAACTCTTACCGCTTCCGCGAACATAAACTCGAACGTTCCAACGAGGTCGTGCCCTTGCTTGCTGCCAGCCAAACAAGCCTAAATATTGAGGATGGACCCCTACTGGCGGTAGAGCTTTTTCATACCGAGAGAGATGGACAAGTACTATCACTTGTTGCGCATCATTTGGTCATTGACGTCGTGTCTTGGAACATCATTCTCCAACAATTGGAGGATCTGCTTACCTTCCAGGCCGAAACAATCGAGAAGCCTCTATCATTTCAAGTCTGGTGCGCATTGCAAAACGATCACGCCAGCCAAAGGGATGCATCACGCGTCAAGAATATTTTGCCGTTCAATATAAAAAGGGCGGACATGGCATTCTGGGGCATGGAGGGCTGCACAAATACATATGCAGACGTCAGACATGAAAGTTTCTTACTCGACAAGTCGACCACTCAATTGGCCTTCGGAAAGTCCAATGAAGCACTACGTACACAGCCAGTCGAGATCTTCCTTGCGGTATTAATCCATTCATTCAAAGTTTTATTCCCACAACGAGCCACACCAACGATCTTCAACGAAAGCCACGGACGCGATGCCTGGGATACAGCTATTGATCTCACCGGGATAACCGGGTGGTTTACATCCATCTACCCCATCAACGTGGCGGCTAGTAAGGAAACGGCCAGTGCTTTGGAAGTGCTAAAACGAGCAAAGGATCTTCGACGCTCTCTTCCTGGGAATGGAACGGAATATTTTGCTCACCGCTATCTGACACCTGACGGCCGATGGCGCTTTAGCGATCACATGCCAATGGAGATCCTTCTGAATTACACCGGGCACTCGCATCAGTCTGAACACAGTGACTCCTTGTTTCTGCCAATCAACCTTACAAAGAACGAGAACGACGAAAGATTGACGGCCGATGTGGGACCGAAAGCACCACGAATGGCGCTATTCGAGGTTTCTGTGGCAGCTTCAAATGATCAGATTCAATTCTCTTTCATGTACAACAAAAACATGCAGCACCAGGATGAGATCCACCAGTGGGTAACACAATGCGAACACACTCTCAAAGATCTTGTCGAGCAACTTGCGAAGCTTCGTCCGGAACCAACCCTTAGCGACTTCCCCTTGCTGCCCACAACCTACAGCGGGCTGCAAAGACATGTCAAAGAAACATTTCCCGAGGTCGGAATTTCTAGTATGGACAAGGTGGAAGATATGTACATCTGCGCGCCCACGCAAGAGGGACTTCTCTTCTCACAAATCAGAAACCCTGATCAGTATATCAATTACGTGATTTCGGAGGTACAGCTAGCCCACAAGGGTGCTCGAATTGATGTGCAGCGACTTGTGAGGGCGTGGCAGAAAGTGGTCGATCGGCATCAGTCTCTGAGGACTGCCTTTGTCTACAGTGTTTGCAAGGGTCATGCTTTTGACCAAGTGGCACTCAAGCACGCGGCTGGTGGAGCCAAGGTCGTACATTGCGAAGACTCGCAATATGAGAGTGAGCTCGGCAAGATAAGTTTGAGGGATGTAAATCGCGTGAGGCGGCCGATGCTACCGCACCAACTTTCAATCTGTACTACAACCTTCGGAAAGTGCTACCTCAAGCTCGAATTGAACCACGCAGTCATCGATGGTGGATCAGGAGCTTTGATAACACGCGATCTAGCATTAGCTTACGAGAACCGCCTACCGGACGGTCCTAAACCGTTATATTCTGACTACGTCAGATATATAAGCAGTCGCGGTGACAGTGCCGACATTACATTCTGGAAGAAATACTTGAATGGAATTGCACGCTGCCACCTACCCATTTTGAATGCCGTGCCTGGAGCAACCAAGCGCTTGAACGCCATATACCTGCAATTCGACCGTTTTGCGGAGCTTCATGCATTCTGCAGAGCCAACGAGCTTACACTCTCGAATGTAATGCTTGTTGCTTGGGCATTGGTGTTGAGGCAGTACACTTCCAGTAACGACGTTTGTTTTGGCAATCTCACCGCAGGAAGAGATGCGCCGATAGATGGCATACAAGACGCAGTAGGCGTCTTCATCAACATGCTCGTATGCCGTGTGGATTTTGCGCAGTCAAGGACTCTGAAAGATGTCATTCGCAACGTACAGAGCGACTATCTTGCATGTTTGCCGCATCAACATTGCTCGCTCGCCAAACTTCAACATGATCTTGGCCTTTCTGGAGAGTCTCTATTCAACACTGCTGTCTCGATCCAGAACCAGATCTCCACACGAGATGCAGAGAAGGAGGGTGATTCTATTGAGATAGAACCCCTCACAGATCATGACCCAACTGAGGTAAGCCGAAGTGACATGTTCTTGTGAAACAGGAAAACGGCTAATATTATGATTGTAGTACGCTGTCACTGTGAACATACGCAGTGCCCCGGGCGATGAGGGCGCTCGTATCAAGCATTGGACGTCCCATGTTTCGGTTGAAGAAGGCGAAAAGCTAACTCGAACTTATGCTGATGTACTGGGCTCAATACTAGGCCAGGCAGAACAAACAGTCTCACAGATTAATACTGTCACAGAACCAGTCGAAGACCAAAGCATCTTGGAAAACACAGAGATGCTCAGTAAGGAGCAAGTCAGGGACATGCCGGCCAAAGTGAAAGAGACTCCACTCGCCGAAGATTCGCCAGCGGTTGCTAAAGGTCTTCCGGATCTGCCAAACCTACAGCCGCAAGCATACCGTGACCTTGTCAAGGAATGTGTGCGTGAAACAATCGAACAGATGTTCAGGGATGGTGACTTGGTAAGCTACACACGTACGTTAGATGATATTCCTGGTGGGGAAGCCGAACAACATTCGAAAGATCCAGTACCCCTCGCCCAGGGGGGAGCGACATGGGACGGTCCAGATGTTGAGGCAGGACCGTTTGAAGTGACGTCGAGAACGCTTCGATTGCTTTGGAGTCCGCTTCTAGACATACCCGAGAGAAAGATATACGACGATGACTCATTCTTCGTTCTTGGAGGGGACTCAATCCTAGCCATGGAGTTGGCTCGCGCTGCCCGGGATGTTGGGTTGACGCTGACAGTCGCGGACATTTTCAACTCTCCAGTCTTCTCAGAAATGGCACATCTTCTAGTCAGCTCTGCGAGGAAGGACCAGATGAAGGTTATGCAGGCCGCTAGCGTTGCAGAGAATGGCGCGATGACTGAAATCATGGAGCAAGACCAGTTTGGCCGCTTTTCTCTTCTCAAAGCTGCAAACGCCGAGGCTTTTATCCAAGACTACATATGCCCCAAAATCGGCGTCTTCCGTGGCGGCATTGTAGACGCATTCCCTGTTACGGACTTTCAAGCTCTTGCTGTCGCTGGCACTCTGGTAGAGTCGAAGTGGATGTTAAACTACATCACCTTTGATGGTCAAGGCTTCTTGGACTTGGAGCGGCTCAGAAAGAGTGCTTTCAAGCTCGTACAGCTTTTCGATATCCTACGCACCGTCTTCATACCATGTGGAAATCGTTTCTACCAAGTTGTCCTTCGAGAACTTCGGCCCCAGGTTCACGTTTACGAGACTGAAGAGGATTTCGACACGTACACCAGCCAGCTACGAGATCACGGTCCAGATGCTTCGCCAAGACTGGGCGAGCCTTTCATTCAGTTTATCCTCCTCAGAAGGCCAGGTGATAATGCCCATCGCATTATCTTACGGCTGTCACATGCACAGTATGATGGTGTATGTCTTCCCAAGATTATCGAGGCTTTTCGGGCAGGATACGAAGGCAGCCAGTTGTTTCCTTCGCCGCCATTCTCCAGCTACGTCGCGGAGGCTACTGGAAGTGCTAATCACGGCCACTATGACTACTGGAAGGGGCTTCTCCAAGGGTCATCAATGACTGCTGTTGTACACCGCGAGCAACCAAAATATGACGCATCGAACTCGACGACAACAACACTTAAGAAGACTATCAAACTACCGGCACTTACCTCCAAGAACATTACACCGGCCACAATCCTCAAAGCCGCATGGACCCTCACACTGGCTCAGCTAACAGGCCAGTCTGACATCGTCTATGGAAACCTAATCAGCGGTCGCAATGTGGCAGTAGAAGGAGTCGAAAGCATTGTCGGGCCGTGCCTGAACATAATACCTGTCAGAATGAAGCTCGATCCCAAATGGACAGCGTTAGATCTTCTCCGCCGCATCCAAAATCAACAGGTCGCTGGTATGCCATTCGAGTCGTTGGGCTTTCGGGAAATAGTTCAGCACTGCACAGACTGGCCTGACTGGACGTATTTCTCCAGCATAGTCCAGCATCAAAACCTTGCGGAAGATGTCGCTCTCCATCTGGGCCGAACTAAATACAAAGTTGGTTTCGTCGGTACACAGGACACACTTGCCGATCTCACTGTGGTGTCTTCGCCAAAGGATGGGGATATGGTGGAAATATGCTTGGGTTTTGTTGATGACGGCATCATTCTCCCAAGCTTCGTCGAAAAAGCGCTGGAGCTAATGTGCTCCGTGGCTCAAGACTTCGGCGACCACCCAAACAGCACGATCCCGTTCGTATATGGCGATTTAGGCCCGAAGCCATTGACGCAGCAACACGACGAAATCCAGCGCATTGAAACACCTCCGCTAGAGGCAATGCTACGCGGTCTTACAAAACGTAACGTATCTGAAATGGCAGATACGTTGCGACGCGCCTGGAGGATGGTCCTACCCCGCAGCAAACAAGATTCGGCTTTCTTGAGCCTAGATTCGTCCTTCTACACAATGGGTGGAGATCTCATCGGCCTCGCTTCTCTGACCGCGTTCTTGGAGGGTGAAGGCTATGACGTCCGCCTCGAGGATCTGATGAAGCGACCCCTTATGGGCGAGCAAATCGCTCTGATCTCGTCGCGCAGGACTTCGGATTCGGTGGGTCGCTCATCTACCTCGACGCTGTCGCCTTCGTTGGATGGGAATGGGCAGGCGCAGGTGGTGCCTGTGGAGGAGCAGATTGTGGTGGTGCAGCAGCCTCCGCCTCAGAAGCGGGTAGGTGGGAGCGTTTGGAGCAAGGCTATGCGTTTGACGAGGAAGGTGCGCGGTCGCAAGGCTCGTGAGGCGTAATGATTTTGGTACAGTAAAAGTGGTTGGCGTTTGCGGGAAGATGGTTGTTTCCTGAACTATTATGTGTCTAGCCTGACGGCAAAAAAAGTCTCTATTTACAGTATATGAAAATTTAATCCACGCTGGACTACCAGCATCAATTCGTCCCCCGTTCTCTACGTTTGCCTTTCTTGCCTGTTTGCGGTCGGATGGCAGCGTCTTTGGTTCAACTATTACACCCGATCTGTATATCTAGGAGTATGTATTCACAGTAAGGTTTGCAGAACAGGTCCTTTCATAAAAATTATATTCCGCAAGCAACTCCCGGTGACGGGCCAGAAAAAATTCGACTATACTCCAGTTCTACTAACCCCCCCTCCCTCCCCTTCTCCCTTTCCGCCATCTCCTTTATGGATCACAGCCAATGCTCTGTGGAGGCTGGGACCGATCGCAGCTGGAATCAGCAAACCTCGCTGAGAGCCGTTCAGAGGAGGCTGTTTTCGTGGGGAGGGTAAGTGTGTGCCTATTCACGAATCTAGAGCGCGCGTTCCGATTCGATGGCTTGTTGGGATATCATCTAGTATATCATGGGCAAACTCAGATGCCTCAATAAGAACAAGCACATCACATTCCTTTGAACTGCTGAATGAGGTTTCAATCGAAGTTGCGGAACTTCTACGAGATTATACGTTTCGTAAGTGAAAATCAATAAACTTCGTCATCAATGTAACATAGCTTGACCCAGCCGAAACAATGAGGTTTATATCGAGAATGTGATCGAGGAGGAAGAGGCATTTCGTGCCATACAAACCAGCCCAAGACCATGACCCTGTTTGAACGGATATACAAGCAACAGGAACAGGGGTGAACCATTAAGCCGCTTCTTCCTTCAAATTGCGTATAGAAAAGACCTTTATTGCCTTCAACTCAAATATTGAGTGGTCCGCCCCCCTTTGCATGAAATGCCCTAACGCTAATCTGGGTAACAGATATTGTACCGCTAACTGTTTTGGAACAACAGCTAGAGAGTATTTTATATATCCGTACTGAAGTAATTTACCCTACCATTCTTCCTGTTCGCGGAAACTTCCCTTGCCTTCCCATCTTCGAAAAGATCTTCCACATACTTGAGTTGAGCGGGTTCACCACATGTGGGTGCTACCTGGTGGGTTTATAGATAAGTTGCTCCACCACTGATCAGCCTTTTGTAGCTCAGCAGTAAGCCCTCCGTCCAAATCTACTTGCGCTATGGCGCTCCGCAAAATACAACACAGCTGCTTGTCGGTCGCGAAATCTGTGCTCGACGTAGATCTGCGTATTCCAATTCCCGAACATGGACCACCAGCGACGCGTTTGCATTGGCCTTCCCGAGTTGCCTCTTTAATCTCGTTGTAATGATTGCTACCTTTGCTATGTTTTAAGCATTAGCGGCTCGATCAATGTTCTGTCATATGCATCGTCTTCGGATACCTTACTTTATCTCGCCGATCTAACTCGTCTCGTCCATTATCTAACAGGGTTCATGCATCATCGTGCTTTCATTCCATGCAGCGTATATATGTTGATGTCTACCTTACATTTACACTTTGTTCATGTTTCTTTTTCAATCAAGGGACAATGACATTTGATGAGGGAAGTTCAGAGTATTCGGCGCTTCTTGAGCAAACAAACGAAGTACGCCAGCAGTATCACAGTTTCCCTAGACCTCATGCATTACCTGAAGATGAGGAACCTTCAACCGGAGCCAAAGCAAAGCATCAACTGCTTCTCTTTGCTGAAAATGTGCGGTCCTGTGGTGAGCGCTTGTTAGTGGCTTTCCGCGCAACAACATCACCGCAAGACGAGGTATCGTCGACTTTATTGGAATATGAAGACCTAGCATGCCTCGGTCGGGTATGTGCTGTGGTTTACGCTGAGATGTAAAAGCTATCCTTGTGCTTATTTCTCTGTAATAGAATGCCCTCGACCCGGACAAAGCATCAAGGTATATTCTCTTCTTTGGGAACCCTCTAGACTTTGCTAATGGAAGAAACTTCAGAAGCTTTCGGCGGCAATTATTGACCTGCTCCATGGCCGTGCAATATTGGCTACTAGTTGCTTTCGTTGGCGGCTTGATTGCATTGATGGCCTCCATGGTCAACATAAGTGAGATTGTTATATTTGACTACAAGTATGGATTTTGCAAAAGTGGGCACATCCTCTGGTCATGACGTAGGATTTAATATTAATAAAATAAAGGTGGATGGTATCTAAGCAAAAGAAGGTGCTGCTCTGGCTGTGAGTGTTCTTCCACACTCCAACATGCTTTCTATGTCTCTCGTGATTCAATAATAATTCACGAAATCAGCTTACTCGAAGTTTTAGCTGGAGGCTGTACTTCGTGGTCGAAATGGTCGGAAGTTCTGAGCCGAAACGGCCAGGCCAGCCGTCTCATCGATTTCCCAATCTATATATTGCTAGTCGTTATCCTTGCGACCTTATCATGTCTACTTTCCTTGCGGACCAGAACTTCTCTATTCTCGGCAGATTCTGTTACACCAGACACTTGCGATGAGCATGGCAGTCCTGAGGTCTCTTCATCTATAAAGTACTACTCAGCAGCTGGCAGTGGTGTCGCAGAAGTGAGGTTAATTATTGGTGGCTTTCGGCTTCCAGGGTATTTGAGTGCCAAGACTCTCTTCTTCAAAACCGTGGCCTTAGTTTTGAGTGCTGCGTCTGGTATGAGCTTAGGCAAGGAAGGACCTTACGTTCATCTTGCCACTTGTATTAGCAACATTGTGCCTAGATTATTTGGCTACGAAAAGGTTGAAAAAATGAACGACATTTTACGTGCAGGAGCTGCATCGGGGCTCGCGGTTTCATTTGGCGCCCCCATTAGTGGTGTTGTATTTGCTCTAGAGGATCTTGGGTATGTGGCCATCTCATGTTGATCGCTGCGGACGAAGCTAATGTCAGATAAGCGAGGGAGCTTCGCCTAAGCAACTCTTTCTGGTATTTTTCTGTTGCATTGTAAGTTTTCCAACAGGAATAGGTAAAACGGCTTTTACTCTAAAGACTGACAACCATAGGTATCAACGCTATCTTTGAAGATTCTAAATCCTTACGGTGGCAATAAAACGGTACTTTTCGAGGTCCACTACACAACCGATTGGAAGACTTTCGAAATAGTTGTATTCGTCCTCATTGGGATCACAGGCGGCACAATCGGAGCGCTTTTTGTCAAAATGTCCCGGCTTTGGGAAAATAGCTTTCGCCGTATCCCCATAATCAACCGAAATCCTCTATTGGAGACGGTTCTTGTTGGCTTGCTTACAGGCCTTCTGAGCTTCTGGAATAGACACACCAGATTCGGCGCGGCTGAACTGCTGTCCGAACTAGCCACCCCCTGCGATAAGTGGGCTCATATCTCCATGACTGACTCAGGCGCTTGTCCTCCTATCGAAAGCATTCCTACCTTGTTAAGATCTTTGGCGATTGCTTTTGTGATTAAGTGTTTTCTCACAGTCGTCACTTTCGGACTTCATGTACCTGCTGGGATCTACATACCTTCTATGGTAGTTGGAGGCTTACTCGGAAAATTCGTTGGCCATGCCGTTCAGTTGGCGGTTCTCACATTTCCCAATTCGATGATGTTCTCAGTATGCAAGGCTGGAAATGGCATGGATTGTATTACACCCGGAGTGTATGCCATTATAGGTGCTGGGGCTACGATGTGTGGGGCGACAAGATTGACAGTGACACTTGCAATGGTCGTCCTTGAGTTGACAGGAAACTTGGATTATATAATTCCATTCTCTATGGCAATATTCGTCTCAAAGTGGGTTGCGGACGCTATCGAGATTTCCAGTATATATGTAAGTTGTCCCATTGATCAACAGAACGCAGCGCCTAATCAAATATTGCCTTAGGATCTCGTTTGCGAGATAAAAGCCTATCCGCTCCCTAGTCATAACGCAAGTCACATATTGACCGGAACAGTTGGAGACCTAGTCCTAGCCCCATACCACGAAGATCAAGTCATCAACATCACAGGCTCTCCTTGCATTCTAGCAAGCAGTCTCCAAGGAAAGCTCGACCAACTTCAAGATCCGGAAGAGCACGAGTTCGGGCTTCCCATTTTATCGCACGGAAGAATAGTCGGCCACATTCTTGCTGCAGCTCTTCAGAATGCATTAAATGGACTAGAAGACCCCCGTTTCACCCTATGCTTGCTATCTTCCGAAGCCCCCAGCTATCCGCAAGAAGAAGCAGCATGGAATGGCTATATGGTAGACTTTACACCTTACGTTAAACAATCAACCTTTACTTTCGAGGCGAACACGAAACAGGCGTTCGCCTACGACTGCTTCAGAAAGCTGGAACTTGACTATCTCTATATTGTGCGGAACGGCAAGTATATGGGACTGGTAAGTTCGTCCTGTTCTTTGCGCTCTCATGTCGTACTAAGTGCTTTGCAAAGGTGACAAAAAGTGCGTTTATGCGACATGTACAAAGTAACCATCAAGCACAATAAAGGCGGCGTCATCAAATGTACAGGTCTGATCTCATGAACTAGAACACCCTCGAATGTTTATAGAATTAGACACAAACTAGAACATCGATTCGGCTCATCGACGTAGTGGAAAAGAAGAAGCTTTAGCACACTCACCATCCATGTAATCATTCGTGAACAGCTGAGCCTAACGGAGCAGTTACTAATGCCTATCCAGTCACACAAATTCGAAACCGTTCAGTTTCAATCCGTAACACACGATCTTACACAGCTGATATTCGTATAATCCAGCTCCCCAAATCGCAAACTAGCAAAGGCAAAGAAGACACCAAAATAACATCCCTCCATCCCACAATGCATACATCTCCACGAATCAACCCATTCCCATCTTCCCTTTTATACCTAAGATGCACAGACAGAGTCTTACTGCACGGGGCCTTGACGATAATGGCATGGCCAACTTCTCGTGTATGCGAATTTTCTCTCTATATGATCTGACGCTTTCTCCCAAAAAATGAAAGTAGCTGGAAGAAGTTAGATGATTAGCAACCGACTGAACGAGAAATAGGAGTGAGAAGTAGTTATGACTTCTTACCTGGGAGATTTATTCGTCAAACCATTCCTACATCGACCGGATTTTCGAGTTTGCGACTCTCTGGAAATTTCATACATTCGACTACCCTTCTGGGCGATCTGTACCTACTAGACCCCCCTCGAGAACCCTCAACTCATCCACCAACCACGACCCAAGTATCCTCCCCGTTCACCACTCAAATCCTTCGCCGTAAACCATACCACCCACCTTCCACTCTCACTCCCACTCAACTCTCCATTAACCTCAGCCACAGCGCCATTCCTCCTCCCGCCTCCAAGAACCCCTCAATCGAACCCCCGTAATCGCTCGATTGATACGGCGCTGACATTTCAGCGATGAAATTGATTTTTCGATTGATTTTGATGCTAACGTCGTGGGCGAGGGTATCGAGATATTCCGTGGAGAGTCCGGTTGGTCATGGAAATGGTATCAATGGAGGGTTCAGCGAAAAGGCTACGGCAAAATGCTTGCAGCAAAATGATTATACACCCCATACGCAAGCTTCTTCCCCACAGAAAGCCCAATGCCAAAAGGTATCATAAGTGCTTCTACCATCTAGGGTAACTACCAATCTCTCGACATGTTAGACATGCAGGAATGGATGTAAAAGATACATGGAGACTTCCCTCGGCTTACAACGTATCTCTACTGCCAACAGTCAATCCCGCCTTTAGGACGAGTTAGCAAAGTCAACATTGCCGAAATCGACGACGCCGTGGCATCATTTTCAAATGACCCAGCTTTTGTCAAGACACTTCTATGCTACGAGCCAACAAAGATCCCAGTACGGCTACTACCATTGCATCCATCGTCGGAGTTCACAGCAGATGCCACTTACTTCTTGTTGGAGCTGTCATGGTGGACTCGGGCGAAGTTTGACTTTTTGGATGATGATGAAAGGAACTCGACTGTTCATGTTCGTGTTTAGATCTGGCGCTGATTTGAGAAAGCTGGCAATCTAGTGAGAGACATTCAAACAAACGGCTGGTAACACTGTTTGGATGATTCGAGGTAACGCGACTGTCAAGGCCCATATCGAGCGCGCAGTCAAGGGCATTCCAGCGGAAGCTGCCATTCGCGGTCTCGTACAAGCAGTCATAGGTTTAAGGGTTATATCATCTCATATCCTCTCCTACTACGCATGTCAGCTCACTCCAGTTCTCAAAAATTGCCTTTCCCAAAGCATACCCTACAGCAGCTAGCTCACCTCCCCACCACCACCAAAATTCCACTCTGCCCTCCACTCCACCCCTCAACATCCTTCCCACCCAGCCCCCTCAGGACCCTAAACCAACCCAACTACAGTACCCCGCCAGCAACCTTATCCTCGACTCCCATTCCCACCCCTGCTACCACCTCACCACATCCCTCATCCTCCCCACGGTTCTCAACGCCAGCTACACCACCAAATACCTCCACGCCGAACAAGGGCTCGACAAAGCGCTAAAACGCACGGCCATCTATGGCATCAATGAAGGGCACGTACTCGAGCTATTCCGTAGATCTCAAAGACCATCTGACAGCAAAGTAAAACCTGCAGACTACGTCCGCATCGACATGAATCCTTCCAAATCCCAGGAATCCCTAACGAAGCCGCCACAACCGACGTCCTCTCTATGAACAACGTCCGTGTTACTCACTTCATACACGCCATGCAGCCCCTCAATGCCTCCTCCTCTGATGTTAATCCCCATGAGCACCAACTTCTTCCCCCCCCGGCACCGCCCACCTCCTCAAGAAGCCATCCCACTCCCCAACCCACCCCCTAAATAAAAACGACCAAACACCAAAGCCCTTGCGAATCCCGGCCTTGACAGCATACTCAGCCCCTGATCGAGCACCCAGAATCCCGAGTACTTGCGCTGGCTATTTCACTCAAGCAGTTGCGAAGTCTTCACTCATGGTACGAAGTATGCAGCAGGTGTGTGTGTGAACCGGGGGGTTTGGGGTCAAGGCAGTTGCGGTGGAGAGTGGAGTTTGTGCGTGGTTCGTTGAGAAGAGTTCTTTTTAGATGTTTTGCCCTACAATTGTTAGAATCACTTTGTATTAGCTTTGAGTTCCTGTAGATGCTTGAGAAATTCGTCAATCATCAGCTTTTTAAGGAACAAACCGTAATTCCTGTGTCTGTTGCGCTTTTCAAGCTATGATTCTGTTCTAGCGTTTGTGCAAAGGCTAGCTTCTAGCAATTTCAGATCTCAGTCTCAATTTACCTCAAAGCCCGACCGTTGTGCTTCTTGTCACTCTATCCATTCGACCAGTGACTCTGGAGACCTTCGCTCTGAAGCTTAATGCACCGGTTCCTACAGCAGAACAGTCAAAAGGCAGCAAAGGGACATCCCCCACGATTTGCTCGCATAAGTCGCTCCCTTGTTTCTTCCATCTCATCATGCCCTTTTCCAATCAAAGCATTAGGACCCACTTCGCTGGATAGAAATCCTTCGGGGTAGTATTTGCTGTCACCAGGCATTGTGGCACCTCTAAACCAGTTCGTCCAAGCCGATAAGCCCCACCTTGATTTCCATGTTGGCTCGATATACCAAGGATGCATGCGGTATTTGAGTAGGAACAGGCGGTCTGAACTAGGGCTGCTTTGAGGAAGGACGCGCTTCGGGCGAAGTCGAGGCAGAGTCAGATGACGAAGGACGAATTTGCGGATTGTTATAGCTACACTGAGGAACTTAGTGTAGCCAGCGGGCGGAGGGGGAATCCTATCTGGGTTTCAGCCTCACCACCGATGCTCATTTGGGGGTTCAGCTGGAGATGAAAATGAGCGCAGCTTACATCATCGCTTCACGAAGCCGATCCTCGAGAAGAGCGGCAACGAGATTCTTTCCGACGCCTTTGAGCGGACCTGGTAACTTCCACAGCAGAATTTGGAACGTTGAATCTGCCAATCGTTTGTTACTGACGGCTGGAACCATGTTTTTCTCTTGGTACACGCGACTCCATTCCCTCAATTCGTCCAACCAGTCCAAGCCATTTGCCCAGCCGCTTGGAGATGACGGAAGTAGAGTATAGGGTATATCGAAAGCTTCACCTAGGCTCTTCCAGAGCGTACCAATCGCGCAGAGTTCCATATCAGTTAGGTCGCGCCACTCATACCTAGGAACCCAGCTGGATGGCTCAAGGGCGAACAAGCTCAGAGTATACAGTAGGTCTGGCTCCGTAATCTTGCCGTGCTTGCGGTGCCGATCATGGAGATAGTTGATTCGTGCAATAGCCGCAATGGCGCGATCTGACGTTGGGCGATTGAGTACGGCTTCAAGGAGGAGGGCCCCTGTATCCGCATAGCGCTTGGACGCGCTGGTGTCGTTCACAAGCTGCCCGGTCGCAACCAAAAGACTGGATATTGATGGAATGCCATAGGTCTATGAAGTTCCCAGAACAGAGTCAGTCAGAGAGTGTCCAGTTTACACGAAAAACGGGACCGAAGAATAAGTTACAATGTACCTTGAACAGAGCGAACGACGTAGCGGCATTGAAGACTGTTGGAAATTCGAGCTTGACGAGATAATTGTGAATGGCGAAGGCCTCATCTACAGTCATTTTGGAAAGGGACTCGCGCGTATGATATGGAAAGCGTTGGTGCATGTCCTTCATACGCTTGTAACGAAGTGATGAGACCAGGCAAAGATAGGCGATTGCCGAAGGTAAGAGAAGAAGTTTCCATTGATGAGAGATCATCTGCAGGAAGAAGGAAAGCTCGTTAACTATGCCTCTGCCATTTGATAGAGTTGTAGCCATGACAGATATGAGAATCCAGAATGTCTGAAGACGGAGGATGAATGTAGGAGTCAACGAGAAGAGGCGATGTGTATGGTCAAGCTTTGGGAAGGCAACAACCAATAATCAATTGGGCAAGAAGCAGCCTTCCCAACACTGCAGATATCCATATCCACGTTAATTTCCAAACAGTATTTGCGTATCATACAGTGTAAGATGTTCCGTTAGCCTTACATGTGCCCTTTGATTTTGAAAAGTAAGGTCCCCGGCGAGTAAAATACATGTTAGTCGTACTGTAAATAATGTGACGTCAACCATTTCCCCTTTTCTAGAATTGGACATGAATCCTTTGGGTCGTCTTCCTCCATTATTCCCCCACTCCCCATTGACTCTGAGACTCCGAAAATAATCTATAAAGTGTACAGAAGTTTCATGCCAGTCGCTTTCTTGGCTCGCAGCTCATGTAGGGCACATGGCACCCACCCACACCACCATGTCGTTGGTAGACCGACACCAATCAGCGGCACGTATCGGAGAATTCGCAAGCCCCTGATACCTTCTCAGTACGGAGCGTATATGTTGTGGAACCTGAACAAAGGCGACCATGTGCATCACTCGGACGAATTCGATGTCACCTTGAATCAAGCCATATACGTAATGTTCTGCAAGTCATGCCCAATTTTCGTTTCAATCTCTCGATTAGCTTTTTCATTCCTGCAAAGCTTGTCGTACTGCATTTGTTTTCCCTTGAATATTCCGAAAACAAACAAGGCGTATCGCTCGGAGCTTTTTTGACTTTGATCAGCCTCACCTGTATTACGTGACATAGGACGGTGTCCCATGAGACGTGTTGTTTTGCAGGCTTCGCTGCTTTGGCCTTCGATACTGCTTCATGCACTGCACCGGGGAGTCTCGGATAGCCATAAATAATCGATCTCCATTTTATACATGGTTCCTGGCTATGCATATACATAGTATCATAGGTAATTCATCGGCTACGTGCAGGAAGGTCTCGTATGGTAACTAGGCTAATATTGTTTCAGGAATTTCGACGGTCGTCTGCACTATCCCGGCACTTACTATCGTGATCTTTGTCAGTTGAGGTGGTGTTACGAGGCCTGATCGTTTCAGTCTCTCAGTCTCCTTGCAGCGTCAAGAGCTACCCTACGTGATCATGTACAAAACCGAAGGCTTCGTCTACTATTTCCTCTATTTCCCCAATACTCAAGCAATGAGTCTTCGTGACCGGCCGTGGAGTTCTAGGATATGATGGCCATATTTCCAGCCATCAATAACGCCTCCACTGTTCAAACCTCCCTGAGCCAAGGCTGGGTCAAACAATGTGATCAACGCGGGACCCTCGATATCATATGGGGCTGCTCAACTACACTTTTTCTTTGCTTGTGGGTCATGCTACATCTCAATGTTCCAGCCAAAACCGACGGATTCTGGACTTTGATTTTTCGTAAATCAAGGTGGCTGCTGTTTGGCGCCTTGGCCCCAGAGACTCTGCTTCTGGCTTCTGCTGGTCAGTGGGCCTCAGCAAAGCGATCAAAGGTAGACATGAAGGCGTTGGGACATGATCAATGGAGTATGGCCCATGGCTTTTACGCCGACAGCGGAGGATTCGTGCTTCAGCCGCCAGATTACGGACCATTTCCAGTTACCGCTAAACAGGTTCACTACCTAGTGAAGGGAAAATATATAAAGGTCCCAGACATATCCGAGAAAGAGATACTGGATAAGAGTAAAGCAGATCAAACCACAAAGACGATCGCATGCTTACAGAGCGGGTGGTTCGTCACTCAATGCCTTGCTCGTGGCATTGAACACCTGCCAGTCTCGCCACTGGAGATCACAACATGTGCTATCATTCTTTGCACGGCCACTACATACTTCTTCTGGCTTAACAAGCCCCTCAATGTCCTCACGCCCACAATTTTAAATCTAGACTGCGGGATTGCTGAGGTCCTGACTCAAGTGAGAGAGTCTGCAGAAAAGCCATTCTGGAACACGCCAATGGATTTTGCGGAACCTGAAATCTATACTCTCGATCAATGGCCACGTCTATCACGGCTTTGCGGACCTTATAAGAAACCTCTAGTACGGATCCCAAACGATCGCAACCCTCAACTATTCAATGTCTATCATCATGCCTATCTCGGTCTCCTGGTCTGTTGCTTTTCGACAATCAGTTTCATCGAATGGAATTTCCATTTCCCTACCGAGCAAGAACGCTTGATTTGGCGCATCTGCTGCGTTCTGGCCGAAGCATCGTTGTTCATTCATGGTGTTTCAGAAAGGATAGCGTATTGGAATACAAGCCATCATATCCCTTTGCGATATATCGAAGGTTACAAGGTCCTGTGGCCCTGGAATCTGGTTTTCTTTGTTCCTGGGACTCTCTACTTCTTTGCCCGCATGTTACTAGTTGCTCTGGCCTTCTCAAGTTTGCGCTCACTTCCACATGGGTCTTACATTAATGTGGAGTGGTCGAATTTTGTACCACATATGTAACTGGTATGGTACTACACGACTGGATAAAGACTTCCATCTATCGTCACCCAGTACAAGAATGTCCGCCATAAGCCTCTCGTGTTCCTTTTTTCGACTTAGATGCCGGCGTACACACCGTCCCCATCACCAACGTTGGGTGCTTGGCCTACTTGCTGCGATGGACATTTCCTTTGCGCTGTGCGTACATCTCTTCTATTGTTCTTTTATCTGGTATAATGATCTGCTTAACTTCCACCTTATCGTATCAATCGTTACAACACTAGCGTCAGTACTCTTTTCGAAGTGAAGAAAGAGGGAAAGCAAACCGCTAATATTGGAGCTCCTGTCTTGTATATTAAGGGAATCTTCGTGTCTAATCTTACTATTTCTATAATCAGTCAAGATGTCTGCGGTATAAGCCAAGTACTATATACGTGCTACGGGAATAATCTGGTTTCGGGCATCTATATCTATAATTACTGTGGCAGCATCGATCTCACATATGCTGCACAAAGAGCACAGCATCTGAATCAAATATAGTATGACCCCGCAAACCAACTATTCCCTGACAAGGAGGACTCTTCAACAGGAAACCAGATCCTCCCATACATAAAACCTCTAAACATCAAGTCACCTAAATCTTCTTAGCATCGCCCCACCTAGCGGAGGTTTCCCAGTCCTTCACATCCCTTTTCCCTCATGCATGACAACCCATGTGTCAACCCGCCCCTTAAAAGCTTTCATTGGCTTTGTTTTATGTGTCCAAGGAGTAATGTGCGATGTCGAATTAGAGATTTGGGAAACGTATGTAAGAGTTGAATTTTTGGTTTCTTGCTTAGGTTTGGATCGAAGCGTTCCACCATCAATCGAGATTTCGGAACAGAGAGTTTAGGAAAGCCATATTTCGGACGGTGGTATGGATTACGATACTGTTGAATTAATGTATGGCGACGAATATGGATAGGTGGAGGTGATATTAACAAAGAAGAGAAATTTTCGACAAGCATTTGAATTTCGCTTGCGCTTGTATTTGTTTTTACCTATTGCTCCAACGCAAACTTCCGTTTCCCTAGGATCCACAGAGTGTTTAGTAGAAGAATTCGCCTGAGCTACCTCGGCAGCTGAGAAGTTAAAAGATTGACCCTTCAGATAAGCTGCGGCTGATCCGGGTGTAATGGTAAGCCATATTGGACTAGCCTGGGGGCATACTCTCCCATGTGATCTCTTTGTGACAACAGAACTGCGGCCTCTCTGGGCAGCGGAGCTTTGATCTCCAGTTGAAGGCTGCCCATATCTAATATTGGAGAAGTTTTAGGACCCGATTGTCTCCTACATAGTTTCAGTAATGCTTGGTTGGAAATACTGAACCGACTCATAATTAGACTGATAGCCTGGTGTCCTTCCCTCTAGTAGCGTTAGCTTGGCACGCTTGGTACCATTGTTGAGTGGAACAGAAAGGACTGACGTAGCCTAGATCAACGATGGGTAGTGAGGTAACACTCAAGGCAATATGAAGAAATCAACAAGGACAACGGCGGAATAGAACATTCTCGAGGAGATAGAGAGGTAACTTCACAAAATAAGTTTTTTCAAGAATGAAAAGCGAAGGAAAGTATTTCCATACAGTTCGTCAAAACATCTCAAATGCTCATTCAGCCTTGCTACGATGTGTTTCATGATCGTTTTGGCTTCTTCTGTCATCTCGCAATGCATTCCAAGTCTAGACTGGTCAGGCAGCATTTTGTTTTATCTCAATCCACACTTCAGCAAAGGCAGAGAAGAATTTCGAAGTATTTCGACGCTCTGTGGCAGGGCAATATCAGTACATTCTGCCTTATTAAGTATCAAGAAGCCCCAGGCCGAATTCCCTTCAGTCCAAAGAATACCTTCCAGACGCGTAGATATTCGGTCTGATGGATGAGGGCTTGAGAGACTCTATCCAGATAGTGAGTCAGCAAATGAAGGTTTCTCAGAGTAATAAAATCGAAGATATCCAGGACGATAACTCGGTAAGATTGAGTGTTCGCTGTTGAAGCGGCACATTGAATGCTTGTGACAAGACAAAGCCATTCCTCAAGACAAAGGCAGTCCGGTCTTCATACAGTACGTATTGCGACTCCACTTGAAGGTCTGAAAAGAGTTTACGGACTTAACGGTGATATGGCTGAATTGGGATGACCTCGGCTGCAGACCGCCGAGGCGCGTGAGACACTGCGGCCCTCTATTTACTCGTGATTGCCCAACATTGCCCTTTGCTGTTCTTCTCAAGAGCTATCCAGCGCAGTCCAATTTACTGCTTATTTTGACCGAATTCTGGGTGACAAGTCAGCCATCATGCCCTTCAACACCGCCCTCACGAGGCGACTCGGCATTAAAAGTAAGATCACGGAGCATTACAGTACATTATGCTGGCTAACGACCCAATAGTCCCTGTGGTTCAAGGGGGAATGCAATGGTATGAACACAAGTTGTTTCAGTCTTGGCAGACGCAACTGACGCACTATCAAGGGTCGGATACGCTGAGCTCGCCAGTGCCGTCAGCAATGCCGGCGGATTGGGGATAGTATTGCTCACCTACACCTAAATCGAATCATTGAAGCTAACCAACTCTCTAGCTCACAGCTCTCACACAACCTACACCAGAAGACCTTCGAAAAGAAATTCGGAGATGCCGGACAATGACCAAGAACCCTTTCGGTGTGAACCTTACCCTGCTTCCTGCCTTGGTTCCGCCAGACTACCACGGCTATGCGAAGGTTATAATTGATGAGGGCATCACAATCGTCGAGACTGCTGGCAACAGCCCTGGGCCAGTGATCAAACAACTAAAAGCGGCCAGCTGCACCATCCTACACAAGTGTACCACCATCCGTCACGCACAGTCTGCTATCAAGCTTGGTGTAGACTTCCTATCAATCGATGGCTTTGAGTGTGCTGGCCACGTTGGGGAGTCGGACATTACGAATTTCATCCTTCTCAGCAGAGCTCGTCAGTCGCTGAATATACCGTTCATAGCATCGGGAGGGTTTGCAGATGGCCAAGGACTTGCCGCGGCCTTGAGCTTAGGCGCCGAAGGCATTAATATGGGAACAAGATTTATGTGTACGATAGAAGCACCTATACACCAGAAGATTAAACAGGCGATTGTCGATGCGCAGGAGACGGATACAGAGCTTGTGCTGCGAAGGTGGAAGAATACCTCGAGGTTGTTTGCGAACAAAGTTGCAAAAGAAGCTGTCAAGGTAGAAAAGGAAAGCACTAGCGGGAAATTTGAAGACGTTGCGCCATACGTCAGTGGCAAGCGTGGCCGAGAAGTCTTTATTAATGGAGACGTGGACTACGGAGTAAGTGTACCTTCACCTTTTCCGGAACGACGCTAACGAGTTCATTGAAGGTATGGACAGCGGGTCAAGTAATTGGCCTAATTCACGATATCCCATCGTGCGAGGAGCTTGTTACGCGCATTGAGAGCGAAGCTGAAGAAACCATCAACAAGGCCAATTCGCTGATTATTGGTAACGAATCAGGATCAAAGGCAGCCTCTCCTCCGCCTGGTACGGTTGGCGAGAACATGAACAACCCCGGCGCTGAGATCTGGGGAGTTGGCAAGAGTAAGCTGTAGGTTTAATAGGATCAATTTTATTTAGATCGCTTAACGGAAGAGCCGATGCTTCCGGGAGAATTGGAAACATTCTACCAGATATTCTATGGATTGGCCAAACCGGTGCTGCCAAAATATGATGAAAGTTGGTGAACAAACAATCGATAGCCAGGCCAACTATTAGACCAAACGCCAAGTCGAGTAAAATATGTCGAAATTGATCAACTTCATAGGTTCATTGCCCAGTCCTTCTTATCGCACACTCTCTACGGTTGAACCCTGTTAACGATCAAAATATAATAAGAAAAACGGAAAATCTATCCGTCCATTCACCAATTTGGAAAACCGGTAACTTCGGCTTGACTCCCTGCCCCTGAGGTGTGGCTGCTACCCCATTCATAACTCTAGTACATACTTCCACCTCTTGGCATCCAGTGCAACGTATTCACAAATCGAGCGAAAAACGTACCCTTCGAGATTTGGCCTGGATCTCTTTGCCATCAACATCCAACATCTTTTGAATCATGGGGTCTTTGCTTTAGTTCACACGTTGGGTATTGACTAAAAGTACGTCCTCTGCGCCCCGTGATCCAGTTGTTTGCCAAGACTGTTAGATGATGTCTTAGGCTTAGGCTTTTGATAGCATCTATTGCTTGGCTTGTGCTCTTGCAGAACTACGGTGGAGTCCGTCAGGAGAGACGCGGATAGTTCGCCTTAATGATCTGATACATGGATTTATCTTCGGAATGGGAAAGATCGTTTCGTGGGGAAAAGCTTGGTATGTTTTACTTGGGTGGACTGCATCGTGTTTACGCGAACTCCTAATCGTATGTGTTCTCTCCCCATAGGACCTGCCCCGTCCATAGAGCTCAGTCATAACTCTAGGATCCGAACCTCCCGTAAAGACATCCAGACGCAACCCACATTTATTCCTTCCCACCTTTGCTCAAATTCTCCAATGTCCCCGGGTTATGTGCCACATGGTGGCCGTGCTGGTCCGTAAACAGGACCTGTGTCTTCTCATGAGCTTTTATCTCAGGAGAACGAACGGGTACAGCGATTCAATCGCAACCGCTTTGTCCTGCAATATTGCTTGCAGATGAAGAAGGTGGCGGGAGGGGAAGATGATATACGATTGAGTGAACTTGTGAGAGATTTGAGATAGGTAGGAAAAGTTGGCAATGGGCGGCGGAAGATATTAAGACAAAAGCTTACCTTAGGCGGGTTTTTTACACCCTCTTTCTCTGCTTCTTCGTTGGTCGTGGCTATTTCATCTACCTACCAGTAAACGCCACTTTCTTTTCACCGCTTCGTAAGCGCAGATGCATGTTTAGTTACCGAGCAACAGCCGCACCAGATGCGCAACCAAGAGTGATTTCTGGGGGGTTTCTACATGGAGAGACGTGGATGTAAGGCAACTTACCTCACCCTGGTGCTTTTCCCCTCTCATCTTCGTGTATACTTCGTCTCCGACGGAAATAGGCTGGCCGTTCTTGTCTTGGACGGATTCAGACATTCTCGGGGACATTGATGTGGAAAGTGTCGATTGAGTTGGAAATAGGAAGACAATCTAGAGAAAGTCCAAGACTAAGTGGTGGTCTAAAGGGTAGGATAATTGTGACAGCATATGCGCCCAAGTAACGTCAGACTGACGTCAGTGTACCTTGGGATTTGGATATGGACAAGGATAGTATAGGTATCAAGGGTGGCGGCTTCTTCAGTAAGTTGTAGAGTTGAAGTCTTATCCATCGATTTCTTTTACGGGGATACGTGTCTGGCGTTGATTTACCTTCGACCATGTATATTGAGGGCGTTGATATGGTTGAGCTCGGTCCAACAGACGCAGAATAAATCCCACAGGAAAATGAGAACTATTTGGGTAAGGGGTGTTAAAAGATGAGGTGAACCGATGGAGAGGAGCTCAGAACGGTACATGCGTTTTTCAAAGACTGTCTCAGAGTCTCGCTTACATGGTGAATTCTAGGAATAGAAGGTTGAGGTAGTTCTGTTTGGGAAATGCTGAACACACAGCTGGAAATCTTGAATGATTAAGTGTGGGAGGGGTTCCCTGACTACAGAGGGCATGATTCAGAGTGTGGTGAATCACAACTCCTTTCATGGTGGGCAAAAGCTTCTGTCAAAACTCTTGCCCTACAAACTAGAGGGTATGTTGACTTTTAGTGAGCAACATGTTCCTCTTTAGAGATAGACAGAATACTTCTAATGCACATACATCGCCCCGTTTCTTAGAGGCAGATTAATGCTGGCGAGTAATGTGCCCGGGCATGGTAGATCATTCAAGACTTGGTCCGGCCTGCATGCTCACAATGTTCTTCCATAATTTATTATTGCTGCTTCGTCAAGTAAACACCAATTACTAAGTGCTCTAATACAAGATGTTATCGTCGCTTTGTACATTTTGATGAGTACACCGGATAAGTATTTGCAGACTAGCTTTCTTCGGAAGTTTTCCCATAGGTCCTGCTGTCATTGTCACTATAGGTCATAAGTACTGAGCATTCTGATTGCTAGCCATCAGATGTGCTGTGATATCTTCCTATAGAAAAGCGAATGTTCTTAAGCTCACCGTCCGCAAATTGTCTTCGCTGTTCTACTCTGCCTGTCGGATTCGCAAATAAAATATAAAATATTCAAGAAAAAATGGTTGAAATAATCAAAATGACAAATCGACTCTGATATATCCCAGACCTGTCATCTTAATAATATAGGTCATAGCTCCCTACCTATATTTGCCTGTTCGCTCAAGCAGTGTTTTTGGATGAGAATCAATTGTGAAACCCTCAGCTGAATACCCGCAGCGGCCAATGATGCCTTGCAGTTCGACTCAATAGCCATCACTTCCACGGATCATACTCTAAAGACCTTGACATCTCTAGTTCAAGTCGTCGTAGCAGGGAAAGTACGCTTCTGACCTCACCGGTCAATTCGTCGTGCTGTCCAAAGACCTGTATGCTGTATTGAACAATATCCCACCGCGCGTCCATGATACATGTCAGAAGCCTAGACCTGAGACTCTGGATCATGAGGTGGCCCTCGTGAGTATTATTTTCAATGTTTTTGGCTAGGAGTAAGATCTGGATTGTTGCATAATCGATAAGACTATGCATCTAAGGAATTCTATCAGCATTGCTCAGACCCTGAGCCTTGACGCTCATTTGTCGACCAGCGGAAGAGGTGACTGTATCTTAAAGTAGGGTTACAATATCATCGTAGATGTTGTACTCTACCCATGGATTTTCCCATCAATGGAGGCACCTATCCATTGATCCATAGATATGAGCGTTTCAACCGTGGAAGGGAATGGGGTGCATCAGAGACCCGTCAGCGGGTTACAGCTGGCCGAGGGGTTGAAAAAGTTGAGCCGGGGTCGGAAAAAATTCTTGGCGTCGGGTTGAACTTTAAAATTCGCATATGCCCCGCACATCCAAGACCTGGCGTCGGGTTGGAAAAGCTTCGATTCCTATGCGAAGCATATGCCAAGAGCATTAAGCGAGACCACAAATAAATTCACATCTGATCATCAAAGCCTCGTCGATGCATATGCGCAGCATCAACTGAGCACAAAGAAACATCGATGAACGATGAAAGCATCAACGCTCAAAATCGAGCTGATGAGATAACGAGTTGACTAAATGATTTGAAGATGAGTATTGCACTTCGCATATGCCGCGCATATACTAAGACGATGAGAAAAGTGATAGTGCAAATCATGAGCAGAATGATGAGAATGAAGAAAAAAACGCACGAGAAAGATCTGATGAGAATAACGTGAGCGATAGCTTATTGATGAGCATGTCACAAGTTGAGTTCATGATTTTGCATATTTTGTGCATATGCTAAGCATATGTAGAATAATCTTCGCTCGTCTTGTGATTGTGCTGTTTTCTCGATGCTTCGCTCAAGCTGTGCATATGCACGGCTTCAATACTTCGCTCTTGCTGTTTATCTTCTAGCTACTTTAGTTATATAACATCAATTCTTGAGCTCATGATTAGCATATGCAGAAAGCTGAGCCGGGGTTGGAATAATTTTGAACTCATGGTTAGCATATGCAGAAAGTTGGGCCGGGGCCGGGATCAAAAAAAAAAGTTCCGGCCCTGGCTCAACTTTTCCAACCCCCCACCAACTGTAACCCCCTGACACGTGAACGTGTCAGCTAGCTAGCAAGGTCGCCTAGCGCTTACTAACTTTAGGTCCCGTTTGACAGCTCCAAGGCGTTCCCAAACAAAGTGACTCCAGGTATTCAAGATTATTACATCGCGAACTTCATAGACTCAAATTAATCCTTCCTCAAGTATGGCGGACAGTGGCTCCTTACTACGACAGCTTGACTCTCAGCTTGAGCAACTGTTTGCTGGCTGGAACATCTATACCACTCTTATCTGCCTAGGGCTTGTCACCTACCTCATATATCCCTTGTTCTTTACACCGGAGCCTGACACCCATCCATTACTTCTCGCTCGCCAGTCTTCAACCTCCCATGTGCGACAACCAGGCGAGTCTGCCATTTACAGAGCGTTGGAAACTCCCCATGGTTATCCGCTCAGGACCGGGCTGAACGTGAAGGATCCCGGTGCTCAGAAGTGGACCAGTGGAAGGGATGGAGACTTGCGGGACGTATGGAGACAGGCATTGAAAGGCCCCATAGAACAAGATGGGAACACTGCTGGAGGACCTGGGAAACTGCTAACAGTCCGGGGGAGAGAAGAGGTTGTTTATTACGGGTTTGATCAGTTGACGAAAGAAATCAACGCCATTGGAGAATACATTGTGGCACATCGGGGTGCACGTGTTGCTATTTATCTTTCCAACTCTGTGGAATTGCTGGTTACATTCTTTGGTAAGGCCTACGATTGATCCCCCATCCTTCGTTCTGATCGAACGGCATAGCTGCTGCTTTCTACGGATTTACACCCATTCTCATCCCGCAAGGGCAATCGCTCGAGACCCTTGCCATGATTTTGAAAGACACAAATGCCGATATGTGTGTTGCTGCTGCAGGCGCGATACCGTTGGAAGGGCTGCTCAGTAAATACTCCGGTCTCATGCAGGTCATCTGGGTAGCAGAGCGAACTAGCCGTCACATGGAATGGAACGAAATCCCGGAAGGAGTTGGGGGTAAAGCTGATATTGCTGTCTGGCACGAAATTATCGATGAAAAGGGAGAATCATCTTCATCAGAGCCACCCGCGAGTGCCGTTGGTGACACAGTGCGGGATATAATTACGGTGTGGCAAACAGATCCAGGAGAGCTTGCCAAGTATGAGCTCGTGGGATTTACGCACAAGGCAAGTATTCTAACCGAGTACTTTAACCATACGTCTGACAAGGTTTCTAGAACATAGTGGCTGGCATAGCTGCGCAAATATCAGCTTTACCGAAGTCCCAACGCTTCGGGCCTTCTGATCTCTTACTGCCGCTTGATTCGCTTAGTCTTCTCTATCCTTTAACAGTGACTCTTGCCGCTCTCTTCTCGAATGCGTCAATTGTACTTACCTCGATCAGCGGGCCCACAGCCGACTATTCCATGGCATTCTTAGGCATCTCACCCACCATGATCGTTGCGTCTGAAGAAACAATGTTAAGAGCCTGCAGCGCCAAGAAGGCTGCTGTGACAGGAGTCTTCCAAAAGATAAGCTACTCAAGGCAAATTAGGTCTCTGGCATCTGGCGTGATGCCGAAACTGTCCACGACAATGTTGAACCAAAGTCCGCGCGTGATTTTCGTATCCCATCGTGCAGGGGCAAATTCGTTGCTTCTTTCTTCGGCCAACATATCTGATCTTAGGATACTGACGGGAGCTCGCATCATCTATGCTCTTACCTCTGCTAAAGCGGCTGGTGCTGTCAGTCAATCTAATGTCTTCGACTACCGAACAACGGTGAACGCGAACGAAGCCTCCCACTTTGGACCTCCACTAAGCTGTTTAGAAATCATGTTGAAGGACTCGCCCGAGCATAAGATTCGAGATGGTACTGATCCAACTGGCTGGCTCGTTGCGGGTGGGCCTGCCGTGGTAGGAGGAGAAGCCAACCTCGGCATCATAGCGAGCATGAGAGATGATAATACGTTGAAGCTTCCGTAGGTCGCAAGGTTTCAAGGGCAGATTCTACTGTCCTTGGCCCGACTTAGAAGAAGTTGCCTTGTAGAGAGGCTGGTTACGTCATGGCACTTTGCAGGACATAGGGCACTTCGGAATATCTTATATGTTTTTGACAGTCATTCCTAGAGATATGATGTGGGAACTGATGGATTACCAATCCGGTTATTATCATCTGCCTACCCTTGGAAATGTTAGGAATCATTCCTCTGGAAACCATTCATGCGCATGTTCAGTCATTTGACACGAGGGACCATCTCGTTGCAGAGGTGTTGTGCTGATAGCGTGCTCACTTTTGGTATCTAACAAACTCGGGTATTCGAAGCATAGACAATTTTCTATCCAATTTATCGATGCAGTACACCATACCTGCGGAGAACGAGAGACGTGTTTCCATGACTCATGTAATACATTTGGATCACTATTAACTGCAGCAGCCCTCATCACTTCAAGTCATCTTAAAAACCCAAGTTGATCATTCTACGAAAATATAGGCAATATCTACCCAGCACGGCTCTCAGTGTGGATGAGCGAACTCACAAAATAAAACCCCAAACATCTCAACTCGGCCTCCAGCATCAAGACTGTGGAGAGATCCGCAATAGAATTTACCGCACTGCGCTCGTTAGTGCAGAGACTTTCACTGTCAAAAGTCAGGACACATCGTTTAGAGCGCCTTGCTTTGTGTCAACAAGCAGGTATTTGCTGAACCTTCCACCTTTTTACTACCATGAGAATGGTAAACCCTTGTCAGAACGTGAAGTTTGTCTCGGACACACACTGAGCTTACACGCTTCCAAACAAAATATCGGTTCCCATTACTGCTCTTTGTGGACCGGCCTATCGTCGAGTACACTGGGGGGTTTCTCCTTCTGCCGGCAGAAAGATTTAAACAAATCAAGCATCTCATTATAGAGATCCCAAAGTTTGTTTTGTCTTTGCGAAGACTTGGAAGAGGCCCAAACTAATGATTAATCAGGCCTACGAAGACCACTCCACAGACCAAATTGTCAACAGTGTCACTTGATTGATAGAAATTCTATTCACGCACAACGGCACTGGGCTAAAGATTCAGGTCCACTACCATAACCTTTGGGAAGCAAGCAATTTCTACGTCGGACCGAATGTCTACGAGTCGATGATGAGCCTTGGTCGTCTTTCAAATGGTATACGAAGCCGTTCCAGGTGAAAGATGAGATGCTGATAGAGGCTCATGTGAATACGCATCCGAAGTACATGAATGACTGGGTTGATGTACCGTTGAGTGGGCATACACCTTTATAGCGGGAACTGAATCTTTGCAGTACTGGCACGTGTGCGAAGCTAATACAGATCTCAGAATAAACAATTTGGCACTCAGTGGGTCCTCACTGCGAGCCTTGAACGGTTGGAAAAAGAGTACCAGCAGGCTGCTGTCAAGGTGTTCAGAAGACGATGCCAACGGCCTGAATTGAAGACTTTCTACAAGGAAACACTAGACAGCTCCTCGTACATCTTGACCCCGCGCCTCAAACGATCCTGTGGAGGAGCACGCGCCACAATATCTCTAGCCTCTTTCAGTGCCGGTACCAAATCTTGATCGATCTTCTCCCCAAGTGATTTTCCGTATTTCGAGTCCTCACCCAAAACCCTCCGTGCCATCTTCATCCCATGCCACAGGGGCGCCCACATCATCACCTTGTGATCCGCATCGAACCATTTCATCTCTCCAGATGCTAGATCTGCATTTGTCCAGCACCACAGCAACATCTCAATTAAAGTCTCCACCTTTCCCCCCTCATCCTTTCCCTCTCCAACCAGTAAGGCTTTCGCCGCCTCCAATTGCACCACCACCCCCACAATCTCCGGCCTCGCTCTGGCCACATTTTCCGGACCTACATCCCGCGCCCTCACAACATGATTTGGATCCTCCAACAAATCCCACACGGCTCTGGCAAGCTTGGCCGCCTGCTCCACGGCCTCTTTCTCCCAATTCCCCTCTTGTGCCTTCATCACCGCACCCCACATCACCTCCCTCACAATCCGAACATCCGTCAGACGCACGCCCGTCCCCGGCCTCCTCAAACATTCCAATACTGCACCTTGCCGGCCCGCGATGTTCGCCCTTCTAACCATCTTCTCAATCTGCCACACGTGCAGCTGCCTTTTCGCCGTTTGCAGCCCTTCTAAAAACTTCGGCAAATTTTGCCAATCCTTCCCGTCCTTCATCAAGTCCAGTATCTTATTGAAGGATCGCCGAGTAGGGGGTTCGTCGCGGAGATGGTTCAGAGGCTGCAATTGGAGGACTTCATTGCCAACACGGACGGTAGCGGGTTCATCGCTTGTGAGGAGGGCAAAGTTTTTGGGTTTGTAGACGAGGTTGCGTTGGAGACGGAGGAGATGGGAGGGAAGGAAGATGTTGCTGCGGAAGGTGGATAGGAGTTTGTCGAGCTCAGGGGAGGATGTGAGAGTGAACTGGGGAAGACCACCTGGTAGGCGTTAGCTGAACGCACTAGGGCGCAAAAGAGTGAGATAGTGTACCATGTTTTCGGCGGGAGGGGGTGCTCGTGAAAGAACGAGATTGTGATGGGACAGCGAGCCGGCGGAGACACGGGCGGCAGCAATAAGATGCTTCAATATAGAGACCCGCCATGTGCACAGTCAAGTGTACTAAAAATAGGGAGTGGTACCCTTTTGCTCGGATTGCGTAGGCATGAAGCGCTCGTCCAACAATCGAGGTTATTGACGAATTTTAGCTCGCGAAGATTAGCGCGTTTTGCGGCAAGTTCGCCGCCCGACATTGACCTTAGCACAACTTCTCATCAGAATCACATCCCTTCTCACTTGACAATGGCGTGCTCAAACCCCACAATGCGGCCCTTGGCCTGCTGGAAAGGCTTTCTACGACAGTCACGGCAGCAGTCAATACCGTTGCGCTGCCTCTCCACCGCCCCCATAAAACCCATACCCCGAATACCACCACGTCGACTTCCGGCAGACACCCCGATGAAACCCTATGTTCGTACGTATATTTCAACGCCTCCCCAACACCGACCAAAAGCCATCTCCTCCCCCCAACCAAAATTAACAAAACTCTCCCCCAGCGCCCATGAGAATAAAAACCTACCCCCCTCCCCCCTCCACCAAAAACAACCACCCCTTCGCCATCGCCGACCTCACCGCCTCCTCCCTCTCCATCCTCGACCCCACCGGCTCCCGCCAACGCCTCTTCTCCCGCTCTAACCCCGACGTCCCCAACCCCGGCGACATCCTCCTCACAACCTTCAAATCCGGCGACCCGTTCGCCGGCGTCTGCCTTTCCATCCGTCGCCGCGGCGTCGATACGGCTATATTACTGAGAAACAGACTCCTGACGACGGGAGTGGAGATGTGGGTGAAGGTGTATAGCCCGAATGTGAAGGGGGTGGAGGTGGTGAAGAGGGCGGAGAAGAGGGCGAGGAGGGCGAGGCTGTTTTATATGCGGAAACCGGAGCATGATCGGGGCGGTGTGGAGCGTGTGGTGGAGCAGTATTTGAGGCAGAGAAGGTTGGTGAGGAGTGGGGCTGTGGGGGTGCGGGATCCGACCAAGGCGGCGAAGAATCCGGCGAGTGGGAAGGTGGGGGTGAGTGCGAGGTAGAGAGATTTGCAGTAGCGATGGCGGTGGCGGTGCATTGTACAGATCCTAAGGGCACAATGTGGTTATAACCATCAGAACAGATCGAACAACTTGTTAAGTTCACCTATGGATAGGGGTTTTATGGGTTGGTGGGCTGTCGAGTTGTCGGCTTGTCGGTTCATCGAGTCGCGACATTGCGCAATCCGAGACCGGTCTTCCCCATACTCTGATCCTTTCCTAGTGTCAGAAAATGATCTATCCACTGAGGTCCTGCGCATTACTTTTCGATTCGCGGTCATTCGGCTCTTCATGGATTCCTTCCACAACTTTCTCTACTAGATAGATACTGAGAGTTCCATATCCACAAATCATCATCTCATCAGAAAACATCAGTATTGACCCACACACTCACCCCCAAACAGCATCCTTCCCTCTCCCTCTCCCGACCCCAGTCGGCGGCGGCGTCGTCAGTACATATTCCCACGCCTCCGCCCCATCAACAAACAACCTAAACCTAAGTATCCCCTGCTCCCCGCCCTTCACACCCTCAAGCTCCACAGCCCCAAACTTCGAGTTCCCATCAGGAATATACTTGATACACACATCGTCCTCCCCCTCGACCTCCCAATACGTTCTCACTGGCAAGTAAAACATACTCAGCGGGCTCGTGCTAAACTCATGCACCGTCGCGCTGAGCGGCCACTGGCTACCCTTGGGCGGCGGAAACGCTGTGGCGGCGAATTCGTGACGATCGCCGCTGAGGATGACGACGCCTACGCCGTCGCCGCGAGCGCCGACGTCCCACATGGCTTCGAGGACGATTTGGCGCTCGTGGAGGTAGCCGGCCCACTGCGAGATTTTGGAGTCAGCATTGCTCTTTTAGGATGGACTCATGAGGTGTGAGATATGTTTGCAGATTATGTACTCTGGAAACATGTCTCAACACTTATAATTAGGTCTAGATTAGGTAAGAACAAGTCCGAAAATATGCTTACGGTGTCGGCGGAGCCGAAACGCCAGTTGCGGGTGAAGGGGATGGAGGAGATGATGAATTTCCATTTGACGCCGGAGGGTTCGGGACGCGAGAGGAAAGTTAGCAGAGAAGAGAGCTGGTCTCGGCCTAGCATGGAATTGATGGGGGAGCTTGCGTTGGCTGAGTGCTCAGGGGTGCGGTAACGGCGGGTGTCGAGGAGGAAGAAGGAGGCCGGGCCTTGGGTAAATTGGAAGTAGGAAGCATTAGGGCGGACGGGAGGAGGGTTCACGGAGGTGTGGTAGAGGTGCCAGGGGTCTACGGCGGCGGGGTAGGGCGCGGTGGTATTGGCGTCCCAGTCGTTCGCAATTTCGTGGTCGTCAAGGACGTGGAGCCAGGGCAGAGAGGACGAGATTGATGGCCAGTCTGGAGAGGCGTAGACTTGACGGTACTCGCGGCGGTAAGTTTCGATATCGGTGCCGAAACGGCGAGGGACGTCGATGTAGATGAAGTCGCCTAGGAAGAGCATGAAGGCGGCGTGGAGAGACGGGATCCATTTCGCTAGATGCTGAAAACCTGGGATGGATAAAGGATGGGAGAATGGATTATAGGGGAAATGTGGCTTAATGCAACTGGAGGTGATAAATGTGAATTTCTCATTATCTGAAGCTGTTTGGCCTGCAGGAGGAGCCGTAGAAAAGACCCCCGTGTGGTTATTCGATATTGCATACTCATAGCGACTTGATGGAAGTAGTTTGGAGATGGTAATAACATATGTGTAATCAGTGTCATTTGACAGCCAACACACCGGGCTAACAGACTTCCATGAACCATCCTGCGGTGGATCTTCTGGTTTCAGAGCACTTCGGTAGGAGATGTAAATGGGTAGCTGGGCGCAGTCTGGTTCTCTTAGGAGGATATTTGCGCTGGTATCAGAGACGTAGCCAACCCTAGCGAAAGATAGATCGTGACTTGGGTACAAGAGTGGGGCCCGGAAAACAAGGTCTCCTACGAAAATAACTAGTAATAGATTGATAGCAGCGGTGATACAGCTCCACAGTGATGATGCTGGACTGGGTACTCCCAACAGCAGTGTCTGAAGTATCCGAGGGTCTTTTCTCGCCTTCGCTTTTTCTTCATTAGCAGAATATGTTGCCTTGGTGGCTCTTGTCATGTTTTTTCCCGCGACTTCCAAAGACTTCTTGGTGGTGCTATTGGTTTTCACCACCGGACTAGTGCTTGGTTCAATCGCAAGAACTTTCATGTCGGACCGCCAGGTAATGATGTACGAAGTAGTATAGATTACTGCAGACCCAAGCACTACTGGAGGAGCATGATGCCCAGGTATCTACAGTCGGCCTTAGTCAGGTAATAGTACATCTGTGAGATGCTAGACAAATACCCATCTCAGAAAGATGTACGCGACGAGACGTAGGATTGTTGAAGAGAGTGCTGTCGAATATGCTGATAGGGGAGCCATGGCCAACGATCTCGAGGAAACAACAAGCCTCTGGAACCATTAAAAGTATATTGCACAGACCAGTGGAAGTATTGGACTTAATGAAGGGAAGAAAAGAGAACAGTCATCGATGTTTGCTCTCTCATCAATCATCACGGCTGTCGAAACTCATCGAACAACAATCGATACCAAGACCAACTTTCGTTCCTTTGCCCATGTCTTCTTATCGCACAAGATTTGCATTGGAGCCCGAATACACGAACTCACTATTCTATGTGAACAAGGTATTCGTGGTATTCAAGTGGATATCTGTACAGAGACCCGAGGTCGGATGCAAAAGTCGTTGCCGATTTTCAAATTTACCGATCCCCACCAAAACATACTACCAAAATCACGAGAAAAATCAATCACATCGTCATGTAACGATCTCGAACATCTGGTTTAGACGACACAGACCTTCTGCTAAAGCAGAATGAACTACATTTACTCGAGCACGTGTCAAACAGTTAAGAGCCGCGGGTCACAACTTCACAAGGCTTCGGAAATTCGTCAGCAAACGGGACTTCCAGAAAGAACTCAAATCACAATGATTACAGCTTCTGTTCGACGATCTGGTGCAGAACATTCTGATCAATCTAGCAAGCTACATGATGATACAGTTGAGAAGATGATTAACACTCTGAAAGATCATTATAAGAGACGTATTTTATCATAAGATGAATACTGTGTGTACTACTTCGTAGTCGAATTGAACTGCAGTGCAGACACTATGAAAAAAGCTTCTAACTTGAAGACTGAATATCACAAGTGTCATGTCTGTCAGAAGAGCTGAATAAGCTATGAGCAAGCTGAAATCAGAAAAATCACGTGTGTAGCTTTCTTAAGAATTTGCACATAGTATCTATCTTTTGATGTTCTAATGTTGAAGTCGCTTTATGCTGTCAGAACATCGAGAACTGAGAGGCAGAAGAATCAAGCGATCACAGCGATGAAACAAGAATCCGAAATTTCGAGATTCACTGTTCAGAACTGTGCTTCATCTCTAAGGCAACTCGTTCGAAGAACTTCAGTGTGAGCAGTCAACATAAATACAAACGACACTTTTCGATGATGCTCTTCTTGCTCTTTACCTCGCTTCACAGATAAAGCAGAACTGTATTTTCGGAACTTGCCTTGAGTACTAACATCGTTTCTTACTTCGTCGAGCTGTATCACAACTCAGAGCCTCTTTTATTCTCTATTGGTCACACGAATGCAACAAGTCGAATTGGGGTTTCGCAACGTGAGGCTGAGCGGCGGGTTTGCCGCAAACCAATCCCAGCCCATTCAGATCACACTCCACAGCCTCCAGATACCACCACAGATCAAAAGCCCATTATCCAGACACCCTTTGACCCCAAACCCTTTGGAATGCTTCGTGAAAATTCGTCAACAATGACCCCACAGCCTGATACTCCGGCCTTGCTGGACGCTATCGCTGCCACCAGAGAAGCATTCGCTCAGGCAAAACCTGGGTCTCGAGAAGAGTTGCTGGACCTAGCTCACTCATTGACCGCTGCGCTCGAAACACCCAGCGAAACTATCCAGAGGATTGGTTGGGCTGAGGTAATTCTTCAAAGCTTCTTTCGCCTAACCGTCTTCTGATCAGTATTGAGCCTCTAGCCCGCTAGATTTGCCGCTGCAAGATTAGCAATTGACTTGAAGCTATTCGACAAGCTTACTGCGAATGATAAGACAGGCTTGAGTGCTGCTCAGCTTGCGAAAGATACAAAAGCCGATGCCTCCCTTGTTGGCAAGTGTTCTTTGAATTGGAAGACAGTCGTCCAATACTCATTTCCCTTTACTAGCTCGTACTATGAAACATCTAGCGGCCATGAATATAGTTGCAGAAAAAGAAGCGGATACCTACGTCTCGACCGCTTTTTCGAAGGCATTGACAGAGCCGAAATATCGTGACGGGGTCACATACTGGTTTTTCTTTCTTCCTTTCAAAGTTCAGATCGTAACGTAACAGTCTTCGCAGTTACGATGTCGTCGGACCCTCGTTTCACAAATTGCCGGCTTATCTTGCGCGAGCAGACTACAAAAATCCTAAAGACATTTCAGACGGTCCTTTTCAGTATGCACACGATACGAAGGTACCTTTCTGGGACTGGCTGAGCGAAAACGGCTACGTGGAACAATTCAACAACTACATGAGTGGTTATCGTCAAGGAAAGCGCAGCTGGATGGAGACTGATTTCTACCCCGTTGCAGAAAGACTCGGTCAAGGGCTGAGTGATAATGAAGATGCCGTCCTGCTCGTGGATGTTGGAGGTGGTATCGGCCATGACTTGAAAGAGTTCAAAGCTAAACATACAGACTTACCTGGACGTCTGATTCTGCAAGAACGGGCGGAAGTCATTACGCATATCTCGAAGTCCGAGCAAGATTTTGAAGCAACTGTTCATGATTTCTTTACTCCTCAGCCCATCCAAGGTATGTGGGACGATATAAAGAGCCAATCGCCAGCTAAAATAATGCAGGGGCAAAAGCTTACTACCTTCATTCCGTGCTGCATGATTGGGATGACGATACATGTCGCAAGATCCTGAGTAACCTTGTCCCTGCGATGAGGGCAAACTATTCCAAGGTACTTATCAATGAGAATGTCGTCTCTGATAAGGGCGCTGCATGGTCGATAACGTCCATGGACTGGCTTATGATGGTTCTTGGAGGCGTACGCGAACGTACGGAGACGCAGTGGCGAGGACTCTTAGAATCCGTGGGGCTTAAGGTCGTCAAAATGTGGACCTATGAACAAGGAACGGAGAGTCTAATCGAAGCCGAACTCGATGGACAGTGAGCTGATAATACATATCTTGGGCAACTCGCAGGCTTCTATTTGGTTTTTTTCCATAACGCTTTCGATGTACTGGTTGCCTAACCGGTTTTGCCTAGAAGTGAGCTCTTTTGTAGAAATATTTGCTTTCTTACCAATCTGGCTCGAAAGATTGCTGCAACTCAACAGGATATGAGCGGCCTGTCCAAGCCTGAAATGTCGATTCCAAGCGTTGCTCAAGGCCCCGCCAGAGGAGTACACGGTCATCCGTGACGCCATTGATGCACAAGAATGACCAGACATCGAGCGAGGAATCCAGAAGCTACAAGAGAAAGAGACGCAACTGAATGCGACCGAGACCGCACTCTGGGCCAAGCGAGGAAACGAACGCACTGATCGCGGTCGCGAGAAGCACAAGGCTGATCGTCGCCGCGAGAGCAGCTCAAGCTCCAGCAGTGAACATCAATCTCACCATCGTCGCCGATCCCTCAAGTGCTTTCTTTATGGAGGAGAACATCGGTTAGCTGATTGTTCTTACCTACCAGCAGCCCAGAAGCTTGTCAAGGAACGCAAGGACAAGAAAAGGATCAAGCAGAAGAGTTCTAATGATCTTCAAACCCTTGCTAAACTTCTAAAAGGCAAACACAAGAAACACCGAGCCTACAACGCGGAAGACGAGGCAACGGGGCCATCCGACAGCGAGACAGATGATGAGGACTGCGAGGAAATCGCAGCCCTGTCAAAGGAGGTCGCCAGTAAGGTCCTCAAGTCCGATTGGGTTGCAGACTCCGGCGCCTCCTCACACATGACTGACCAACTCCGACTCTTCAGCGGCCCTTTAGTTCGAATCAAAAGGCGCAGGATCAAGGTCGGAGGGGCCAACAATTGTGGCACAGCAGTCATGCAAGATCGTCATGGCAATTCAGTCTCTTTGTCCGCTGTGCTTCATGTTCCTAAGCTCGGGGTAAATCTCTCCTCTGGAAGGAGGATGTGTCAGAAGGGTCTGCGGGGGAGCTTCGATGAAAAGGGGCTGTACATGCACAACAGGCATGGAAAGCAGATCATCGAAGCTCCAGAACATGGGGGAGTCTACATAGTGGAAAGAATTGCAAACGGCCTTGATGACTTTGCACTACTATCCGTCATGCAACTTGATTCATCAGTTACTACAGAGTTTTCTGCAGGAAACTCTGTAGCATATCGCAACGTCTACTACTTCCTCATCGCAACGCCTACTACCTTCTCATCGCAACGCCTACTGCCTTCTCATCGCAACGCCTACTACCCCACCTTCGCAACGTTCTATCGGTCTCACCGAAGGAGACGCGCTCTTATACCCTTGAATTATCAAAGGTCATCCCTTGAAATGCACGTTAATTTCTCACAGATTGAAAAGAACATGCGTCAGAAGAACGCTCAACGATGTCAAGAAAATAATAGTGACTCACATGATATACGTTCGAAAGAAAACATAACATGCTACAGAAAGATCGATTACGAGCTGAATTATATCGATGACTGATCTTCTCACTCGTCAGGTTCAAATTCGATAGAAAACGTTTGATGTATGCTAAAGTCACGAGTTAGCTAAAACATTCTACGGATCCACAGGCAGCTCAGAAAGGCAACAGAGAATGAATGGAATAAGATAACACTGAAGAAAATCAACGAGTGCATAATATAAGGGTTTCAAAGGCAAACCAGATGTCAGGAGGATACAAACAGGCAAGGCCAGCATGCAGGATAGGGTGAAGCAGTGTTATCAGCGTGATGAACGTTCTACTGGATTTTAGATGATAGAAATGGGTGATTTTCTCGTGATTTCGGTAGTACAATGCCTATGTTTTGGTGGGGATCGATCAATTTGAAAATCGGCCGGTTATCATTGCTTACTTACTGACAGTGACATGACGTTTTCAAGGCTGAAGCATGCTTAGTCATGCTAATGGAACCCTTCACCTGCTTCCACCGCCGACAGAAAGTAAAGACTCCTGCGCTTATGGATTGCCAGCCCTTGAACGAGCTATCAAGATACACCACTTACACCTGATCTCACCAGCAGTGGGTTCTGAAACAAGTCAATAGGACGATTCCCATGCAATGGATTTCACATACGCCTTATGAAAATATGTGGTGCGCTGTCTGCTTGCATGAGGCTTCTTCCTAGATAGCAGATCACTGCAGGTCTACTGGCTCATTTGATCCCACCGATCCTTTCAAAACTTTGATGTGGCTCATGCCCTTTAAACAACATGCTAGTCTGCCAAATACACACCACGAACCGTGGCTGTGCTGCATCGGAGGATTCGCGCAGCAACAAACCGGCAAGGAAGTTGGGCAGGCAGCAACCATGCCTATGCCTGGTGAGTTGACAGAATTGCCTAAACCTCCGTCTATATAGTCTTTCATTTGCCTTCCTTACCATTCATTCTATAAATAATAGATTCTGAGATATTCAAAATTCTCCTTTGCAGCGCTAGCCCATCGTACGCCCAGAAGAACTATCCCGGACTCAAGACGCTAGAATGGGTAAGATGATAAGAATAAGAGCCATCACTCGCAGAGTTAGCGACGATTCCATCAACGAAGTGGAAGAAAACGATGGTAGTTCTATAAGCCATAACCCAACGTAGTACGTTCTATTGACCAGCGAACCAGATGTGAAGAAATCCACTGGCATGCGATGCGATATCAAGAACCTCTACCAGACTAAGGCAGATGAAGACGGAGACCGCGATTGGACCGAGAACTATCCAGATTATATTGAAGAGCCTGCTGAGAACTCGGAGACTCTGTGTTACGCTCTGCTTGTTCGCAATCGGAAAAGTAGCGATAGTCACAAGAAACTCACGACTGATTCAATCGTCGTGCAGAGTCCGATCCTGAAGAGAATCCTAGGAAAGGTTCTCAAAGACTACCCCGGTATTACCACCGGACTGGGCCGATTGGAATTCGAAGCACCCTTCGAGCCTTTCGTTCACCGGTGGGAGCAGCTAGAAACGGCCAGACAGGCAGAGCAAGACCCGGAAGCCAAGATTCATCTCGATCTGTTATGGAGTACGCTCGAACACCAATTGAGAGACACGTTAGGAAGGAAGGCAGACCATGTTACACACGGTGTAATAACCTTCAAGCACATTTGGACAATATTTGAACCCGGATGTTTAGTTTTAATGGTTGATGACGGCCACGAAAGACTATTGCGCTTCACTGGTGGAGGTTTCGATTCGAGTTACGACTTGGAATGTCAGTACATTGATTGGGATGGCGAGCGCTTTGGGCTGAAAAACGAAACCATTGAAATCTCTGAATTCAAAGGGACAGCTTCAATCGAAGGTTTACGTGCTGTTCCGTTGGAGCACCACCAAAATAAAAGCAAGTTGGAAGAACGCCTCATCACAAGAGGTAAAGTCTTCGAGGCCAACAAGGGTTACCATTACAAACAATATGAAGGCCTTGGAATGGATGAAAAGTCCATTAAGTATAACATCGATAGTCGTATCGTTATCGACACCGACTCATACAACCGCTTTCAGCCGGATGGCCGGATGCGACTTGATTGGTTAGACAACCAAATATTGACTGACGACCAATTGCTGATGTGCAGCGCATCTTTCCGGGGGTATTCCTTGAAAGACAAGAAATGGCTCAAGTTTTGGATAGACTCCGTCAAAGATGCTGTATGGAATAACAGAGCTTTCGAAAGTCTTGTGCTTCCCTCTGATCAAAAGGAACTTGTACTCGCCTTTGCTGAGAGTCAAGCAAAGCACGGGCACGTATTTGACGACGTCGTCAAGGGAAAGGGCAAAGGCATCATCATGCTCTTGAGCGGCCCTCCAGGGGTAGGTAAAACTCTCACGGCCGAGTGTGTGGCGGAGACCATGCGAGTGCCATTGTACATGCTATCCGCTGGCGATCTTGGCACTGATCCCAGTGTAGCTGAGGAAAAACTGTCCAGGATCCTGGCTATGGCTACCAGGTGGCAATCAGTTCTCTTAGTAGATGAAGCAGACGTATTCCTCGAAGCACGAAGCACGCACGATTTGGAGCGCAACAAGCTTGTCTCTATCTTCCTCCGCATCCTCGAGTACTACGAAGGATTTCTTTTCTTGACCAGCAACCGCGTCGACAATATCGACGCAGCGTTTGAGTCGCGAATCCACCTGTCGTTGCAGTACGAGGAACTCTCTCACTCATCTCGGTATCACGTCTGGAAGACCTTCTTGGGCGCCCCTTTCTCAGGAGCCACCAGTTTCACAGAGGAAAATCTTCAGACGTTGTCAGACATTCCAATGAATGGACGCCAGATCAGGAACGTGATCAAGACGGCGCAGTTGCTTGCTTCGAGAAAAGGTGTGCCGTTGAGCTTCGACAACGTTAAGGCAGTGACAAATTTCAGAGCAGCCAATGCAAGAAACATACCAAAATGCACATGCAAATAAGTGGGAGTCGATGGTTTGCCCTTAGCATGGGTTAGCAGATGGATTCGCGAACTTTATGGCCATAGATATATAGAGAATGATAGATGAAACACATGAAACTCAATCCATCGTGTAACTAGCAGCTGAACTATTAGGAAAGAAGTCGCATCAATGCTATTTCTGGAAAGATGGCAGCTTCATGTACTCATACTTGTAGATTCACCCTTATTCGTCTCATTACTTCTTCAAAGGGTCTCGAAAGTTAGAAGATCTCGAAACGAACCATTAGACTTGTTGTCTAGTTGAAAAGTTCCTTCATTGCCTCTCAGAAGTAAATGCGATGAGAAGTATTGGGGAAAACAGCATATGGAACGGGGTCAATCTTGACTTTCACACTGAAGTTGCCACAGACGCTCTCCAAGGTACCGCAGCTGGAAATATCAATACACGTCCCTATGATGTGACCTGGCACAAGAGGCTGCATGATAGCTGCAGATCGGATCAGCTCATGGAAGGTGGTTAGGTGGGCGTGGTGGGCAACAACATGAAACTCGCTCGAGGATCAACAGCGATTGGTGGGCAGCTCTTGACTCTCTCATGGTTATTATTGTTTCCCACTTCCTGTTCCCACATTAATATTATTTCAATTTATGATTGCCAGCGCATGCTGCATGTTCCTCATCCCCGCCCGCATTGGTGCTACTCCACTGGTTCCGCGCGTTTCTCTTTCCAGTGCATCTTCAGCCTGCACTCCTCATGTCTTAGATGTATGCACCGTCCGATAGGAAGCCAATCCATTCGATATTCCAGCACCACAGCCGAGCGCATCATGGTCAAGGCTCCTGACCAAGTGCCAGCACCTGGTGTTTCTGCAGACGCGGCTCCTGCACAGGGCATGCAGTATCATGGCGGACGCAGCAGAATCCCAGCAGCAGATGACGCTGTCCATATACTAGAGCCCACAAATCGAGAAAACAATCCACTGCATTCTGTTAAAAGTCCTTATTCGCTCTCTACAGAGAACCTCAAGGCTCATGCCATAGCGCAATCGACTCCTCCCCTGGAGACTGACCAACAACCTCAAGACACTGATACCAAGGAAGGCTACCCCGCCCACCAAGTCGCCCTACGACGTTTGAACGGCACCGTCTCTGCCAACAAACACAACATCGCCACCTCCGAATCCGGCTCCACAACAAGCACCCAACCTGTCCTCGTCCGCTCCTACCCCACCCCCAGACCCACCTCCAACTCCTCTCAAGCAGCCGCCATGAAAAGAAAACAAAAGCCCACCGCCGACACCAACACCTACGACCTCCCACCCCTCGAAAGCTTCTCCTTCCAAGACATCCTCGCCTCCATCGACCCCGAAATTAGAGCCTCCATCGACACCATCGCCGAGATCTGCGGCCGGAGCAAGATGAGCTTGGCGGACGAGTACGACAGCCATCTCCCACCCCAAGGCCAGCTCCATCCCTTACGCGAGCAGAGCAACCCGCCAGAAATGGCAGCCCTCTCCCGACTCGAACCGGTGGAGGAAGCTTCACGATCCCGGCATGCCCAACGCCATAGTTTCGCTCTCGCCAGCACGTCCTCGAATCGGGCCCCGCTTGCACTTTCAAGCAGTCCGGTTGCCGCAACTTCGAATATTACATCGCAACCGAGATCCCCCCCGCAGTCACCGGCAAACACGCTCCAATTGTCGGGTTCGTGCTCGGACCAAATCATGGCTTGGTTACGAGGCTCTACCTCGCGGATCGAGAGTCTACAGATTCGAGATTCCAGCGCTGCGGACGCTCTACATAGGATCTTGGGCGAGAACAGGAGCTCGATGGCTTCGCTGTGATGGATGCATGTTACATGGATCACAGAAAACGATGCGCATTACCGCTGTCGAAGAGGTAAAGGAAAGTCTAACCCTGGTACGGATAGAAACTTTGAACGGATCATATCCAAAAGAACCACCCTCCAATTTCACCAACAGCCTCCATCACCCAACCCATCAAAATCCCAAAACCCACCCCCGCAGTCCCCACAACCCTTCTCCCATAAAACTCCCGCACCCCCATCATCTCCCCCATCATCTCCCCATCGCAATCCCACAGGGCCCGGGAACCCAGCCACCAACGCCCCAACCGCGAAAACCCAACATAGCGAGCACAAAACTGGCTTAGCTTCATTTTCAATAAGACAATACAACACTCCAAGCACTTGCCCCTCCCCCTCTCACGTGAGGCAAGGTTGATGCCGACTCCCCTACACCGGCCACTCCATCCTCAGATCTCCAGCACACCTGGATCATCCCGCGCCCGCAACCTTCCCAGAAAACCCCAGACTCGACAATCCACCTCATCTCCCCTGGCCGATACAAACTCAGCAGCGACCATCATGGTAGTTCAACATCCCGCCTCCGCACCCCGCAAAGCTGTTTCCGTTGACGGGAAAGTTGTAGCGCTATGGCATCCTTTGACGACCGAAGGAATGGGGTTCTGATTTGAGAGAGATGGGATGCTGGGGCGTGGAAGGCAATGGAAAGCAATGGGGGGGCGGGGAAGTGAGTGGATTGCAAGAATGGGGCGTGGGGTGTTGAGGTCAATAGGTAATCTATGAGATAAAATGAAGGGATTGATTGCTACCCAGCTACTCGCCGTAGACTAATCAGGTATTACGACAACCACTCATCGAGCCGTAAGGTGCTCAAGCCATCACTATCGCAGGTGTGCCAACAGCCACGCTCAAGCCCAATCCCATTCCATTCTGAGAACAAGCAGTCGACAGAGCATTGCAAGAAACTCAAACGAGCGTCCAAGTCTGCGCCCCCTCCATCTCTCCCCGTCTTCCCTACACATTCCCCTGCCCTTCTTAAGCCCGACCTTCGTCTCCGATCCCCTAGAATCCCACCTCCCCCAACCTCGGCGCGCCCCCTTCCCAATCATGGCGTTCGTAGTACTTAAAAACCAATTCATACCCCTGCAAATCATGCACGATGCGATCCACGCGCCTATAGCCCCTGATGTTGTCCATGCGCGCGCACTTCTTTTTCGGGACTTGTTGCGCGGCCTTAACATCCAGCACATCACCTTCTCCATCGTCAAAAGGCACCGCTTTGGCTTCGAACAAGGTGACGGAGAAGCGGCCGGGCTTGAAGATGGAAACGACTTGCTCCACGACGTCGGCGGTTTCGCGGCCGGTTTGGCGGCTAGGGACGTTGGTTTCAAAACTGGCGTAGGAGCAATGGGGTTCAGGGGTCACGTGGACGGTGAAATAGTGTGTAGCGTTGGGTCCGGTTGGAGCGGGGATGACGCCGTTGGCACTGAAACCGCATGGAGTGAAGAGGAAGGCGTCAATGCGACCGTCAGGGTATTTGGAAGGTGGGTAGACGGCGGAGAGCCCGGAAGCTTCGGATACGATGGTGCCAAGGGCGTGGCCTTCTGTTGCTAACTCCTCGGGCAGGTTGTAGAGCTGATTGTCGGTTTCATACTCTTCATCTTCGGAGGACGTATTGCTGAAAACGTCGAGGATGTCATCGTAGCTGACTTGGCTAAGCTTGGAGGCGCCGTTGCCAGTGGTTTTCTGATCGTATAGAGATTGATCATTGATATCGCCCAGGTGCTGCTGTGCATCTTGGCGAGCTATGTGAGCTCGTTGAAAGTATTGACCTTCCGCGACCGCACTCGCGTGGTCAAGATAGAATTGTTTTGCGTTATCATGGTCCAAATCCGTCATCAGCATTTCCAAAGTTTCATCCTGCCCATCATCTTCCTCATCACCGCACGTCTTGATTGCATGGTTGGAAGCCGGTAAGTCAAGCATTTTAATCTCTGTTTCTTTCCTATCTGGTGTAGCCGGCGGTGTCAAAATGGTGTTGGGCTCGGTGAGATACAAATACCAATGTTCACCATTCATCTTGCCAATCATATATGCACTACCACCCAGGAAAAGCTTATCGAGCGATCTGACCTCATCTCTCCAGCTCCGGTGTGGACCACGCTGACGATCCGGAAACAGGAAATTCTTTCTGCTGTAGAAGACCCGGTAAGGAATCGCAGCTGTACCGGTACCAGTCACAGAATTGGCCACAGTATGAGGAAATCCGGCCGCGATTGCAGCAATTTCAAGGATCCGAGGTAGGCCACAGAGTAGGGTCGTAGTACCACATGTCTTGAGTATCAGCTTATGAGGAAAGACGAACATGCTTGATTCCGACAAGAGGTAGGCATCGACGTGCTCGGACTCGACAATCGAGAGAACTTTGCAATTAACTAAATCCAGCATATCCTTCCAGACTTCAGAGGGCACATTTTTCAAGCCCTTGGGAGCGGTAGACTTTGGCAGGGAGCCTGGAGACACGCTGAACCATACTTCTAAAAGCTTCTCCGGGCCTAATCTAGAGTCACTCCTACAGCCCAATGAAGCCAATGAATTTGACGTACCTTCGAATGCATTGGTGGAATCGAGATCAACAGTAACATCACGATTGATGGTCAAATGCGGCGTACCACTGAAAGAGGATGGAGAAGATGTATAGTTCAGGGGTATTTCAGTATTGACCATCTCCGTGCGGTGACCTGGTCTGCTGATCCTTCCGGGCGGCTTTCAATGCTTGTTCTGTAATAACGTCAGCAATTATGCATCACATTGCCGCCACCCGGTAGGATAACATGACAAACTAACCTGGAATTGTACCTGCAATGCTAAGATATGTGATGCTCACTCCACCCCTCAGAAGAACAATGCGGTGTCCACCTGAGAAGAGAAGGCCCACGATAAGTGGGGTAAAGTGGAGGCTGGCTTTTGCCAGCAGCAGTAGGTAGTATTATCGGGTAAACCTTGGGGGTCGTTACGGAGGTCGAGCGGAGAGCGGGATGAAGAAGGCCTTGAACCAAGGAATCTTGGCTGTTTGTTTTGTTCCTTGCTCTGACAGAGTCCGATACCCTCTAGAAGTACCGGGTCTAGCAGACAAGGATATCTCCTGTAAGTAAGAAAAGGTGGTGGATTTTACTTTGGGTGTTTGTGGGGGGTGTTATCTGGGCCTGTGCAAAGCAGATTAGCTTCACTGATCATTTGTCGAAGTGTTGTGAATGTGGCGCTGTGGCCATCCAAATGTACGTACTTTGCAGGCTTTGATAGGAAGCGTAGCAGGTCCTTGCGGCTCATGAAGGATGTTTTAAGCGTCTGTAGATGAGGAATTGTGGCTCTGATAGTGATTGTTTTGCATCGACGTTGCCTGGTTGGAAGTTTGTAAGTGGATGTAATGTTAAGACACAGTGGCGTGTGAAGAAGTTGTTGTTGATCGCATAAGATGTTTTCCCCCAGAATTTTGTGTGGTGAGCTAACAATTAGATGGTGACCTACTTGCGCGCTAAATAAATTTAATTTCTAGAATTTCGTTGTTTTTCTCCATGGGAAACGGAGCATCGTAGGGCTGAACGCATCCAGATACCTTAGGGTAAGGTACCACGACTCGAGATGTATCATGTCGGATCATTTATTTACGCACCAACGACTCCAACAAGCACAGCTATTCTCTCAGGATTTTCCCAGTTCCGTTGATCGTTGACATACGCAGAATTCAGGCTAAACGATCTACTCATAAGAACTTTGGCGATTCCACACTTATCTAACTCATGATTTCCGTATATTATGGAACGATAAGCTAAGTGCGCAAAACACCCAGGTATAGTTGCTGGTTAATAGCATAGGGTAATCAATGACCTGTGGTCTAGACACTGTATTTGGAACAGTGCACCGAGCTCTCCTAACACGCAAGATTCTTGTTAGCCTCCTAATGGGGGTATTAGAACCGGAGTGTTGTGATCTAAGGGTGAAAGATTGCTGAGGCACATATGCTGGCATGGCATTTCCATTTGTTGGGTGGACCGTCAGGATTGAGAGGTCTCAATACAAAGGCTCCTACCTATTGTCAAATCAGACTTCGGTCAACACCATAATGCCCTTCTGACAAGTCAGCGCACAACAAAAAAGAAGTTTATGCAATGCCAGCGGGCACGTGGGATAGCTGCAGGTGCGGTCGGTAAGTGGCATTCTGCATCGAGCTGCACCTCGGATGACATATCGGCGCAGGCTGACAACCGACCGTGAGATTAAGTGGTGTCTGCGCTGTCAGTCGAGAAAAGGACTGTCTGGGGCTGAAAGCTTTTCAGCATACTCGACAAAACTCGTTCCGGACAGCGATTTACGTTTTCGGTTCACGGATAAGAGAACCGAAGGTTGTTTCAAGAGAATCTGCAGCAGGCCCGAAAGATCGAAACGCCAAGAGATAATGGACCTGTCAGGCTGTCAGGACTCGACGGTCTCGATGGTGTGGTGGCGTCGAACGCCTCTCGTGAACAGCAAGGCGTGTTGATTCGTCCGGCCATGGGGTGTTGTGCATATATCTAATATCTTGAGAACAGGACCAGCAGCTAGCCCTAGTTCTATCTAACGTAGTAGAGCAGTGCGAAGCCAAGTCACTTAGTGGAAGCAGCTCAGTCGATTGACCAACGGCAGCTGACTGAACCAATGCTCGATAGTCGAGGTACCTTACCCTAAGACTCGACGCCAGCTACTTGCGTATTGCGCATTTCTCTGTCTAGCCTGCTGCGCTGGAAGCACGCCCAACAGAGGGGAAAAGGCAAAGCCATCAGGATTGTCGGTGAAGAGATCATCCAGTCGTATCGGAACCTCTACAAATAGACGTCAATTCCATCCTATGTATCTTGTGTAAAAGGATGCGTTCCAGGTATACTGTGTGACTGTGTACTCGTACATAGAGTCATAGACAGACGTTGAAAGGATGAGGGGGTCCGAGCGGCCTCTACCTTATAATCCCTGTTACTGTAGTCCTATCTACCTCAGTAAGCAGCACTTGATGCTGGCCCAATCAACAAGCAGCACACCACCACTTCACCACATGAATAGCTACTCTACAAGCATGACTTCTGCACACTTTGCGACGACACCGCCTCCATGGTAGCCCAAAAAAAAGATCCTACCAAATCCTCAAGACTTTCCATCAAACTCATCCGTCTACTGTCACAATGCGCTTGAGCTGACGAGCAGCTCTCTGATCAGCATCAGTGGCCCTCTTAATGTGCCAAGACCAACCTCGAAAACGCAGTATCCTCTCTTGCCTGCGCAGGATGCGGAGGTCTTGATGTCAAGAGCCGGCGTCGTCGCTTTTCAGGCGCCGGATCGGCTACAGATGGTGGACATAATGGAGCATAGCTATCCCTTGCATGGGCATACACGAAGCATGTCGTGTACGTAGCATCACTTCCTAGATTCTTGGCTGCACATACGCAATGGCTCGAGCCCTTTCTTTCTTGTTTGTGGGAGGAGTGCGCTAATCCGCGAAGCCCTGGCATCGACAATAATACCAGTCAAGTCCGACGCTTCTCCACTGACGACATTTGCGACATCGCCAATGGCAACACAGGAAATCGGCCCCATCCTGGACCTTCCGATCGAGCTGGCAATACCGTTACCTGCTTCAAGCACCTGCTCAGGGGATGAAGAGGACTACGAAAGACAGGCTATGATGGGGCCCCAAACAACAGAAGAGGCACCAATCACCCATGAGGCACAAGGAAAGCAGGACATGTCCACCCCACCAGCAGAAGAGCTCCAGGTCGGTGTCACTAGTAAGGATGTGATCGAAGTCACGGCCACCGAATTACCGGCCGTATCGTTGGACGAATTGGCTCAGCTCATCCGGCTTCAGAAATATCAATCTGGTCATGCTTCATCTGTGCAAAAAACTCTTTCCCGTGTCATGTTCCTCTGCGGCCTGAACAGGAGGTTAATACGCAGTACCACATTGGCTTACGCTGCTATGTTGGACCACTTCAAGGCCGATAACCAAGCCGGTTTCGCAGCGTTATTCAGAACATGTGAACAAATGCTCCATAAATGCCATGAAATTGGACATTCCATACCAACCGATACTGGGGACAGTGTTGACGATTCTGCGTATATGCAACTTCGAGGAGGTTCAACATCTTCATGGTTACAGGATCTGCCGCCAGCCCAACAGGATGACGTCCTTAAATTTTTCATGAGGATCAGGACAGATCCAAATTTCTTACCGGACCGTATCTCTAGCCTGTCATCTGCTGAGCTTGTTGCCTTGTCTTCTCCTTATCAATCTACTTCTGTCGTTGACTCTGTGCTAGAGAACCTATCTCATGGTAAAGGTAGGGGCCATGACAAAGCTCGTCGGCTTGGAACAGATCCCGCTTGCCTGGATACCTTAAGAGGATTCCATCACAAGGATCCGATGTTCGCTCTATTCTACGATTGTTTTGACGACTCTTCCAAACCAAGGTCCTCGGAGTATCTCCGCCGGATTGATGTATGGTCCACAACTTGTGCACGAACCACCACACTGGGGAAGCGCGGCAGTGACGAATTCTTGAATGTCGCCTTAAATTCTTTTGCTGGCCTGCAGGATTGGCCACTGAAACCCAAAGTTGAGCTTTTCCTGATCCGGGTACTCCAGCAAGGGGCATTTCTTCTGGATTCGTCTGCCAGTGAACTCATCGACTTCAAACAGCCGGTGGAAATACGCAAGGCCAGGGCTGCCATAGCCGGCTCCAACTTCTTTGACCAAGCCTTGAATGATCTCTTCAAACTGTTGACAGGAGGTTCAGCGCGGGATAGCATACCGGGGAGCGTTTTGGATTTTGCGCGTGCTTTTCTAGGCAGGATCAAGGACCCAAGAATTAGGATCCGCGCGAAGAATTTTATTGCCGCCAAATGGTACTTTTCATCTTTTCTCTCGAATATCCTTGTATATCCCGAGGTAAGTCAACTTCTTAGCTTGATTGACCCTAGGCATAACCTTATACGTATCAGAGCCAAGGTCTCATGATGACACACCACGTTGGAAGCACCGCCAGGCGAATGATACTCAAAGAGCTGGTGATCCGAATGCAGAAACAAGTGATTGACATCACTTCTCCTTGGTATGACTTGCAATTTCTCTAATATATTTGATTAGACTCATTGAGATAACCTATTAGGAGAAAACCGCTCTTAGTAGCATCTGATATCCAGGCGTGCATTGGCCAATTTTTCCAGTATTTTGATCCCAGTGAACATAAAGATTCTACGTTTTCGATCAAACAGGGTCAAGGAGAGTTTGCCGCAAATACATTCAAGGCACCGTTGATGCTTAGTCTGCACTCTGTTGAGTTGTTGGTCAGGACGCTCTTTCCGGATTCTCCTCCTTCGTCAAGTTCTACGAACTCCATTTATGGTACGGACTCCACTGAGTCTTCAATTGCCGGGTCTTCTACCCTTACTACAGGTTCCATGGAGCCTGGGAGTGGAATGGTCTCATCAACGACTCCAAGCGTCAGTGGCACGTCTATGACCAGTACCACTATGCTTAGTGAAGGTCCCTTTGTAGGTCCACAAGTCAAGGAGGCGGGGTTTCCGCTGGCTCAAAGTATTGATTGTACTTCTGGATTGAAGTTGAGAGCTAAGGAGACGGAAGAGGATCTTGGAGTCCAACTCAAGTCGGTATGCGGGAAACTGATGGAAAGGAAGGGACTTCAAACGAGCCCCAACGATATCCATTCTCCGGAAGAGTGGGCATTCGTCTACATTTCTGTGAACGGAGAGAAGCTTTCATTGGCGCCCTTTGAGACTGTCGCAAATTTAGATGAACCTTCAGGGACGGCAGGAGCGGATCGCAATCATCCGACAACCAACCAAAACATGGACTACGTGTTTTTGAGAGAAGCGGTCATTAAGCTGATGGACAACCAGGATAGGCTGAACAATCTCCTTGAAATCCCAGTCCTAGAGAGTGGATTTGCAGAGAATGACAGCTTAGACCTGCGATTAGAAGATATCTTTCTTGCAATGATGAAGACGTGCCAAGTTAATTTTGATTTCAGCGATGCTCACTTCTGGTGGAAGAGTTTGGAAGCGTTGCGTCATTTCACACATACCGAAAACTCACCAAACTCCTGTGAAACCCTCCTACGTTCGATTGGGCACGATGTCCGGACAAATACGATGGATCATGCTAGGATAAACGAGCAGAATGAGAAATGGCTTCGCTCATATAGGATCATGCAGGTCCAGCAACACAACGTGCTCGAGAGATTAAAAGTAGAACAGAATGCCTTGCGACTGAAGATGTGGTACATTTCGGATGTCAGACACTCATCGACATACGAAGATGCATTGCATGTTGCACGCGCATTGCGGGCTATGGCCAGTCCACCACGTATGAAGCAGTCTGGAAGCATAACAAATTGGGCTCGTCATCGACTTCGAAGTTCTACTGCACACGATAGATCCGAAGCTCAGGCACTCGAGGCTCTATCTGCACAAAAGGACCATGGTGGTCCACATAAGCTGGCCGACGAGCAAATCGATTTGACATCGAGATGGCTGACTCGGAATAGCGTCGAGAATTTCTGCAAGGGTGAAGAGAGAATTCACAGGTTCTGCTTTGAGATCCAGAGGTGTGTCAGTAAGCTTGGTGGGGCCAGTTTGCTGGACAGCCCGGTACTGTGGTCTAGCCGGCTCTTCGAGCGCGAAAAGCTGGCCTTTGACAAAGAGGAGGTTACTGGGCTTGGAGACGTAGGCTCAAATACAAGTGCGAATCCTTGGAGCCGTGGTAGCTTTTCATCGTCACAGAAACACGGTCCGGAATTGGTCCCAACCACTTTCCAAAGCCTGAGAACCAACGACATCACTAATAACATCAGCCGCCTATGGAATACTCCTAGAATAGCATCGCATGAGACTGCGGAAACTAATTCGGCTGGCTTTCCTTGGGTCCAAGAACCAGTCCGTGCAAGACATTTGTGGTTTGACAACTCTTCTACACTCTTGGCAACAAGTCAATCTAAAAAGTTTCCTGATGACAATATGTTGCGAAGAAATCCTTCTGGACAAACTGGTAAAGCTAAGAGAACTGCCTTTATCCGTCAAATAAAGCAAAACCTCACTAGCCTGTTGCTTAGCGATCTGGGCTACCTACTCTGGGCTCAAGGCAGCGAGACGGATGCTTGGGTTAACCTGGATCTTCCAAAATTACATTCAGACCCAACCGTTCTACTTCCTACTACGCCTCAACACAACAATGATAGCATGAATGAAGGCACGCCCGTACCCGACACGCAGAACACTACGGTATTAAAGGGACACACAGAACTTGATGGTTCAAGACCTACTGACCGATCTTCGACTGAGACCGCAAGGATTCCCAGTGATAATCCTGCAGGTGGCCAACAGTTTGGCATTGGCTTTTGTGGCTCCAGCTCTGGCTCTGCGTTTCCATACCTGGAAGCCTACAAAAGCCTCCTTCAGAAATTGTCTGCCAGCCCAGATCCGCATGTCAAGCTCCAGGTGCTTTACGAGCTCGAGATGCTAGTGCTGAATTCTATACAACAATCGTCAATCTCGGAGCACCTTAATGATTCTACGTTGGGCAAATCAAATACCCCTGTACCAAAAAACAATCATCTTACGGCGCGTACGATGAGGACGCCGAGAACGAAAGCGACAAGTCTAGAGGAGGTCGTCGCCAACTGCTTCGAGCGACGAGCTGGCACTTTGAAACCTAGATCATCGAACCTTATCCCCTCCCCAAGAGGTGCGAGCTTCTACGGTGCTGAGACTGAGATTCCCGATACGGACGACATTGTAAATACTCTTTTGGCCATATTCCGCGACAGCAACTATCGCCCCCAGACCCTGTTCCGCGACCTCCAACTCATTGCAGCCTTTGTTCCTCCTGAAATACTTGATCAAACCCCGAAAGGCAAAGCGTTCTGGGATGCGGGTCTCGCTGCGCTAGCGCTCAAGGAAGACTTGTGCGAGTCGATGATCGACCGCGCAAATCAAATCACCACATACCACATTTCGGGCAAGAACACCCCCAGGCATGATTTGTCCATACCTCAAAACCTCGCACATTCTAGCCTGAAGGATGCCGCTGAGTTGTGGATCATTATCGCAAAGGAAGGCTCCCCTACTGCTGCACGCGAGCTCGGTCTCTTCTATCTCACGCATCCAGAACTTCTACCTCGCGTCACTCTTCCGCTCTCTAAATCCAAGGATGTCTTCAAGTCGGCCACGTCGAATGAACGAAGTGGGAACGAGTCCGGGGCACTGGATCCGTTGACATTTGCAGTCGTGTTCCACTGGATGGAGTTGGCAGCGAATGGAGGCGACAAGGATGCGAAGGACTTTTTGAGAGGAAACGGAGAGTTGAGTGCCGTGATGTGAGGGTATATTATTACGACAGATTATAACATGTTCAGTTCTTGTTACACTGGGAGGCTTTTTGGTGAGCATTTAGACCGGTTGCCAAGGGGCTAGATCTGGTTTAAAGGTAACGGTGGAATTGGTGTCTTTTAGCAATTCATAGCTTAGGGAACAACATGAAGTTGTCCACTCAATGGGTATCACCCATTTCGGGTCCTTTTATAGCAAGTATTTCCTTTGCAAAGAAACGACACATTGCCTTGCGCACTCTGCGTGGACCACCTTTTTCCAATTACACCACTACTCTGTACCCAACTCTCACCTCGGAGAGGATGTTCCTCGCCAACAAAACCCCAAGGTCAAGGCACGTCAACTTATTTCCTACCGAGCCCTGATAATCCAAACCGAATTCGAGCACTCGGGCACACACGGAGTTAAATTAAAGCAGTGCATTAGTCTCATTCATTCCTGTTGGTTCAGAAAAACTATACTGGAATCATGTTGGAGAAAATAGGGGCTGCTGGTAGTAGTTCTCAAGGTAGATGTTTAAGGGGGAAGAGCAGGTAAGTAGACATGGAAAACTGTAGAGATTTCACTTTTTCATCTATTTATATGATCCGTGTTGCAATGCCCTACATTAATAGGCAGTTGCATCGTGGACTTAACAAAGTAGATAACTCCGCCAACGAAATTTTTGGCGTTGTAAGTAGTCCTTTCGATGTTGAGCGATAATTACAATTTTCCTCAGTACCTGAAGCCCCAAGAACATACTCGGCTCATGTTACCAAATATCATGACGTCGACCAACTCCCATCCAGTGTCCCGTTCACCAGGCCTTTCGACACGCTCGTATGCTCACCAAGTTGAAGGAGCGAATCAAACGGGCTATTCGCCGCATACATAAAAACACCCAGGCTCCCGGCCCTCCCCACCGGCTCCCACCCGGCAGTCTGAGCCCTTGTGACACAGCTCAGCCCAATCCTCCTCAGGCTCTCATAGATCTCTCTGAAGCTCGCCGAATCCGTCCGCTCGAAATGCTTCTCCCCCTCCATTCCAGGCAGCAACCAGGAGTCCTCGAGTATGGCAACCGCAATGGTGCAGCCCCCGATTGTATAACGTCGCGGCGTGCGCATGGATTCCAGGCGCGGGGTGCGTTGGGGGGTGCGGCGGTTGCGGAATTCGAAGCGTGTCGCTCCGTAGCGGAGGTAGTCGCCGTAGGTGAAGGCCTGTAGGGCCGAGGGGCAGTCTTGGGGCACGAAGTCTGGGAGGATCCAGTCGTATGAGCTGGTGCACCATGGGGCGGATTGGAGGGGTCCGGGGATGGAAATGTTGGTGTTGAGTGGGGTGCTTGATGCTGGTGTTGGGGAAAGGAGGAGCGCAACGAATGTTGACAAGATAGCGCTGGGCCACAATACGAAATGGGCGGGTCGACTCTTCATCTTGGAATGTGTTGCTACAAGGAAGAAAATACTCAAATGCAGAATCTGGATGGGGAATCATATAGATGAAGTTGTCATCGCTTGTACGGCTACAACTTCCCTCCCAGCCGCATAGTAGCAGCTCGCATGATACACTCAATCCCACGCCCAACTATGCGCATATTGTTTGGTTGCGGCAAGAGCGTGGGTAGAACGTCGAATCTTGCGGTTGAAACAATACAACAAAGTTCGCAAATTATTCTCTCCCAGTAAAGATTTCTTTTAGTTGTTCGTGAAATATGGGAGTTGGGACTTTTGAGAGTAATAGTGTGTCGGTCCAGTCAGTCTTCTTAGCAACGGAAATGGAAAACTCGAGGCCGAGGGTCGTCCTCCTCTTCAGCGGGTTTCAGCTCGCTGGCGGCGGAGGGTTGGAAAAGTTGAGCCGGGGTCGGAAATAAGACTTGGCGTCGGGTTGAACTTTAAAAATAGCAAATGACCCGCACATTCAAGACTTGACGGGCGGGTTGGAAAAGCTTCGAGGCCTATGCCGACTTTCAGCTCGCGGGTGGGTTGGAAAAGTTGAGCCGTTGGACTTTGAAAATAGCACATGTCCCGCACATTCAAGACTTGTCGGGTTTGGAGAAGCATCAACTGAGCATAAAGAAACATCGATGAACAACGAAAGCATCGACGCTGAAAATCGAGCGGATGAGATAACAGATTGACTCAATGGTTTGAATGTGAGAGTCGCAGTCCGTATATGCCGCGCATATACTAAAAAGAAACTCAGCTCGCTCAAGATCCGTGCAATGCAAATGTCGAAGACGATGAGAAAAGTGGTGATGCAAATCACGAGCAGGTCTGACGAAGATAACGTGAGCGATAGCTTGTGAGTGAGCATGTCACAAGTGGAGTTCATGATTCGCATGTTTTGTGCATATGCCAACTTTTCCCACCCTTCGCCAGCTGTAACCCCACTCTTCAGGACACCTTCCCACACAGAGAAAAAGTCAGAACATAACCTCACCAAAGAGAACATCCCACCACGCGGGAATCATGTTATTGTATTGATAAATATTTGTGAGGCCCGAGTAGGGTGCGAACCTGTTTAAAACATGTTTTTTGACTACCTTCTTTAGGCTAGCTCAAGACGTGTTTTAAACTCGTTTCTTGAAGGATGTTTTAAACACAGGGGTGGTTTATATTTATAGTAGCAACTTATAGAGGGTTAATTGGCCTGCAGATCGACCCCTTCACCATGTAAAGAAAGCTCCAAAAGCACCTGACCGTCGATGACGCTATTCAAATACTCGTTGAGAATGTTCTCGCTCGAAGAATTTAGCCTAGTCATGGCAATTTCCTTCTGCAATAGTCTATCCTTCATTTCACATAGCTTCTTCTCATCGATCTCAACGCTCTGAGTATAGCGTAGACTGGCCGCGTCGGGCCGGGTCATCGAGGTCGGGCCGGGGACCCGGCCCGCCAAGACCCGATTCGGGTCAGGATTTTGGAACCGAGTATTCGAGCCGGGTCAGGATTTTGGTATCGAGTATTCGGGCCGGGTCACGATGTTGGTATCGAGTATTGACCCGGATTCCCGACCCGGCCCGCCAAGATATGATTTACTACTACTAATATCTATCTGATAATGCAATAGGGTAATGCAATTGATTCGGCCGCACCTTCATGATTCATGGGGATACTGACTACTACTGATAGGGATTTCCCCACGAGTATTGGTCAGAACTCACGGGGATACTGGCTACTATTGATACGTGTTTCCCCAGCTTAGTAATTACTACGTAGTCAAGCATAAGCTTTAATCAATTGCATTACCCTGTTGCATTACCAATAGTACATTACCAATAGTGCTCGGGAAACCTCTATCAGTAGTAGCCAATATCCCCATGGGCCATGAGCTCTGAAGGTGCCGATCACTACCTATGAATCATGCTCGGGAAACCTCTATTAGTAGTAGCCAGTATCCCCATGAATCCTGAAGGTGCTGGTCCTGCTCGGGAAACTTCTACTAGTAGTAATCAGTATTTCTTCCCATTGGACCCTGAATTTTCGATTGCTTGGCGGGTCGAGTCGGGAACCCGGATCCTGACTCGGCTCGAGGTCGATACCGAGCCGAGTCACGAGATTGGTATCGAGTATTCGGGCCGGGTCACGACATTGGTATCGAGTATTCGGGCCGGGTCACGACATTGGTATCGAGTACTCGGGCGGGTCAGAAAGTAGGTATGAAAACCCGGCTCGACGGTCAGTCTAGTATAGCGAAGTCTCTTCTTCAGCTCACGGAGTCGATTGAGCGTTCGCTCGTTAATGTATATATACATGAGCTTGTCGACACTGACGTTACTGAGCTGATTTCTAGTCTTTGACTTTATCAAATTCATGATCGATCAATCTCGTTCAACTAACACGAAATTTCCAGATATTTTGTTGACTCGTAGACAAAGCTTTGCTAGCTGAGAGACAAATGACTCGCAGCAGAGTCAAAAAAGCTTCGAATAGTCAATTCATCTTCAGCATTCGACTTGAGAACGAAATTCATCTGTTTGAGTTCAAAATGCAAGTCATTGCTTCATGACTGAAGTTGCATCTGAGCGACAGAAACTATATCTATCAAAGAAGATCAGCATGATAGAACTGAATGTCAAGCTGATCATAAGATCTACTACTTTGATATCATGATTTTGAGATAGTAATAAAGCAACAATCACATGCAAAGATGTAGATTGCTGAAGAAGTTGAAGTTCTCAAACATCATCTGCTATATCTTTTAAACACTTGATGTGAAAGTATTTTTTCGCTTTGAAGTATAAATCAGCTCGTATCTTGTTTCAATTATGAAGAACTCGTGACAGCGAATAATTCTTTGCTTCAGAAAAATACTGAATTTGATGTAAAGACTTCAAGATATCACGAGCTTGTTTCAAGAAGATTCAGAAGTTCAGATTCTTGAGATGAGATAGAATTTTAGTGATATTTCTGTCTTTGTTGTTATTTAATTTCGATTTGAGCTGTCTGATGTATCTCATTATCATCTTCTCATTCTTTAGTACTGAGTTCATGAGTTTCACGATAGATTCTCAACGTGTAAAAACATTAAGAATAAGTGAATGTTTATGATCGTAGATCTATGTAAAAGAGATGATTAGTATGTGATTTAATTCAATAGAAAGATGATGAAAACAAGATTGAAAAACATAAAGTATCTTGAGATCAAAAATTCAAATTTACACTAATTCTCATCTGAAACTTTCACAGAATTGTCAATTCTTTGAGAGCAGCGAGAAAAAATCTGACAATTCACTGAGCATCTTCAAGAATCTTTGCGAATCAGAGAAGCTTCAGAATATCATCAAGTAACAGCTGCAATTCATGACTATCACATGAAACGAAAAAGACGTGCTTCATCTGATCAAAAGCTTCAAGCTCGCTTCACAAAGTCTTCATAGTAAAACATGTATTAATGACAAATGTATTCATTCTTCAAAACTGCTGATGCAACGTCTCGTCAATGAGATTAAATAGTCAGACAGCTTGTGTCTTTGCATTCATGATTTCAATCACTTCGACTTCTGTCTTTAAATGAAATTCTTCTTCTTCAGATGTAGCAGTCTTTGATATGTGCACACATAAATTGATAACTCTTTTCTTTTGTATATTGATAGACTCATCGCTGAAGAAATTCAGATGCTGATCTGTGAGCATAGAATCAATCTTGCTCTTCACTGTTTGATAGATCTCATTCAACAGCACTTCTGTCATAGTCATGTGTAAGAAAGATATGTAGTTTGTATGAAAAATTTGCTCATGAGCTTGAACGTATGAATTTTCATAGTGATTGAATGATAGATTGATCATGTAGACTGTCATTGTCACAGTTTGATGTAATCATCTAGCTACATCAATGACGAGAGATTTGATATTTGCAGTCAAGATGATCTGAATCGAGTGATGTTTTGAATTTGTAATAGATCTTTTTTTGTACTGATCACACTGATCTAGATGAGTCTGCTGACGTGTAGTTGCATGAGTCATGATCTTATGACAGTGACGACACTGAACAGTATCAGCTCTTTCAGATATGATTATCTTCTGAAAGTTATCGACAACGAGCTGATTTAAAGATTTATCGTCACGTTGCGAAGACATTGCTGAAGATAGAAGGTAGAAGATAGGTAGGAAGGAACCTGCAAGCAGGTTAGTACTGACGACAGCGAGGTCATCGATCAACAGCAAGGTGAACCTCCCTACTTACTCAGCTTACATAATTAAAGACCAATAAAACGAAGCAAAAAAGCCGCTAGGAGGTTTTAAACACGTCTTTTGTAGAAAAGACGGTATTATTCGTACCCTAGGCCCGAGGGCCATTCGAAACATTTGCTCAATATTACCTTAACCCTGTAAAGCCTAGCGGCAACGCACTAGCGGCGCGTCAAAGCAAACAAAGAACCGCGACCTCAGAACAAATGGAACACATCCTCGTACTCGTCCATAGATCAACGTGTTGTACATTACTAACGTAGCAATCGTCGCAGCCTCATCCTCACATAGAATCGGCAGCAGACATGACGTTCTAATTCGCTGCGATCTTGACTTAACCTTGACTAACTCACAGGAGAACGCCATGGCAATGGCGGTAGCACCGCGAACGCCCAAGCCTCAGATTGCAGAAGCCGCCTTCTCGACTCCCTCTCCTGGTACCTGGCGTCATCCAAAATTTGATGAGATTGCGAGGAGACAAGGTCAAAATATCTTTGATGAGAGCAATGTGCGACGAATTATCTGGAATGGGGGTGCCTTGTTTATATTGTGGGTTGTGGATAGCTTCATTGGGTAGGTACGATTCTTGATATGCCAGGAGTCAAGATAAGGCTAATTCAGCGCAAAGTTCAGAGATCAGGAGTACTATTGTACCTAAACATGTACAAGCCTATACGCAGCCAATCCTCATCATCCTGAACTTGGTCTTGCTCTTCAACATTGGAACGGCTCTATTGCCGCTTGCAAAGCAAAAGGATGATCTTATCGACATTCCTTTGACTCCAACCCAGCGAGCCCTACTAGGTCTTGATCCTAACGTTACACCCTCATCGACCCCCACCACACAGTACATCACACCTCCACGTTATCCTCGATCACCTACGCCACGAACGAGCTCACCCGGTAGTAGAAGCGGTAGCAACTCAGATTCTCCGCTATTACGAAAAGAAAGTCCGTTAGGCAGGCAGGAAAGCAACTCGCCATATTCGCCTTCTGCGAGTCCGATGTGGCAAAAGGCTGTTGGAGGCTCTCGAGATGTCACAAGGCGCAACAGCTTTGGTACGCCATCGCCGCTTGGGCGTAATTTTGGCGGCAAAGATGCAAGTGTATTAGGGGCCCCGAGTACACCCAGTCCGTCGGTAGGGAGAGGAGCTAGTGTTGGTTTGAACAGTAAATGGCTGTATGAGAGGGGTAGAGCAAGTCCTAGGAGTAGTGGCATATACTCTTGAGCATGAAATGTATCATAAACGAATAAAGTCTCCTTGTATTACAAATACCCGAAGGGAAACAGTACTCAATATGTACATAGCTATCAGCAAGGAAGGTCTTCCAACGCCCTGATGGCATAATGGCCAATGCACTTTCTTCACCCCATACATAAAGTAAGTATGAACTCACAAACTGCTGATTGGAAGCTGACTCATCAGCCCTAGGGGCTATGTCCGGAAAATCCGGGGATAGCTGGCTGACGATTGCTTCAGTAGAGGCATGAGAGGTTGGAGGGTCTTGCAATTCTTTCAACCCTCAATGCTACGATCAGCTAGGTAACTGAAGTAATCGTGAAGATAATTTGCCCACCATGGGCAATTCAGACTCCAAGCTTGTTTTCAAACAAGGCATCTTCAAGCTCTCGGAACCAAGTGTCATACCAGCAGAGGATCCCTATTGGAAAGGCGTGAGTTTCTCCCAACACCTGAGCAGAAACGGCTGGTGCTAATAAGTATCTAGTTTTGGGAACTGCCCGAATCTACTGAAGACATCTTCAGTCTCTTTTCTCCGGTCGACGTCCGCCGAGCCCGTGACAACTCCCTAGGGAACCTTGAAACCCTCATCACAACTCTCACCTATCGCCTTTCTACCCTTCGACATCTTCCAGCGTTCCCCGACTTAGATTTTGCACCCCAGAAACATGCTCTCAATTGCATCAGAGTGCTCACGCGCATCCTGCCCTTCCTCTACGAAGCAGATCACTTCGAAGTATGGGAGGATAAGTTCTTCTGGCAAGCGGGGAGAAAACTCTCGAACAAAGGCCGGGTAAAAAAGACTGAGATACTGTTCGATGAGTCTCATCCTGAAGATGTTGAGAAGCCGGAGTCTGAAGAGTTGTACGAGGATGCCAGGCCTTTGGGGGAAGAACTGATTGATACATTGATCGATTTGTTATTCTTCGCAGGCTTCACATTACCACATAATGACCAGTTAAAGAAAAACGTTACGTACTCAATATGGCAGAGTGGTGTAGGGTGCAATACGTCCCTGAGCTCAAGCAAGGAAATGGAAAGCAATAGGACAGAGATATTGCGACTGCTTCTGACTCTCTCTAGCAAGTCTTTGTATATGCCGGCTAGTGAGTATCAGAACAATTTACGGTATGAGTAGATCACTTACGAAGATCAGATATCCTTCCCGTCAAAGGCGTCAAAGCCATTACATACATCACGACGTGCCCGGACAAGCAGGTGGTTCTTTCGTTGCTCTGCTCCCTGCTAAACACTGTGGGTTTTCTGCCTTGGTTGCATGTTCTCCATTGACATCATCTAGACTCTCAACTACAATATTACTACCTGGCGACTTCCGTACGATCATGTGGTTTACAAAGATCCAAAGCAGGTGCTTGTATCTTATTGCCTGCAACTTCTTCTCGTTTTGCTTCTGTACCCTATACCAGAAGAGGACCGAGGCGCACCTCCGAAGAACTATATTCGACACTTCCTTGGCAGGCTACACCGCCCCCAAGATTTTCAACTTCTAGTAGATGGTATGATGAAGACCTTGAATCAACCGGTAATTACCCACGTATCAAGAAGTCATAGCATTACACTGATTCATGCCTCAGCTACAAGCTACTTCCTCTTATCTCCCTGGCAGTCAGAAGTCAGTAGCATGGGCTCCCGAAATGATCATGCTGTTTTGGGAAACGCTCCAGTGCAACAAGCGATTCCGATCCTTTATTGTTGACACCGATAGAGCCCATGATTTTGTCATCTTGATCCTCTTTTATGCACTAGAATACAAGACCGACGCTGCAAAACAGGGGCTTGTCCGGATGTGCGTTTTTGTTTTACAAACTCTCAGTACTGAGGAGAACTTTGGTAAACGCTTGAATCACGATTTTGAGGGTCAAGATTCGCTACCTGCCAATATGAGATTGGACAAATTCAAGGGTACCTACGCTGACTTCTTGATAATCGTAAGGAACTTTCCACCAGTAAAAGATTGACTTACTAACAGGAACAGTCAATTCATACTCTTATCACAATGAGCAAAGGAAAGCTCGACGCCATTTATCCAGCACTCCTTGCGACGATCAATAATATCGCAGCTTATCTCAGGAAGTTGAGTCCTCAAGCAAGTATGAAGCTACTGTATCTGTTTGCTTCCATGTCCTCGCCGAGTTTCCTCCTTGCCAACGAGACGAATTACACACTTTTGCAATCCTTGCTTGAGTCTATGAACGCTATAATAGAGCATCAATATACCAGTAAGTGGAAACGCCTGAATTGATATTTGGAATACGGTCCTAAATCATGGTGAAGGCAACAAAACTTTCGTCCAAGCTATTTTGAAGTCAAAGAAGCGGTTTGAAGCTTTGAGGTCGTTCACGTTAGAAAGTGGCAAAGAGGAAATTGAATTTCTGAAGCAACAGAAGAAGGACGCCGCAAATGGTGCGGAAACTGCAAATAGTCCCGCAAGAAGATCACGCAACAGCTCCATAGATAGCATCCGAAGCCCGCAAATTGCCAGAACCCCAACGCTCAGTAACGTCCCTGAGGAAGGCGGTGCTTTTGCAATTGGCGACGACGAAGATTCCGATGACGACGAGAATCACGAAATCCTCCCTACACAATCACAATCATCACCCTCAAACCATAACTCTCGAACACCTTCCGTGTCATCATCTATCGACGAGCCTCTCCCCACTCAACTCCGTGGGATGTCAGAAAAAGCCCGTGGCAAAATGCCAGCTGGCCAACCCTCGTTTTTGCGCCAGAATAGCACTACGAGCCTCAATAGTCACCCTGCAACCATCATGTCGCCAAACCCCGGATTCGATCCTACAGCACATTGGGTACGTACTTCCATATCCACTCATCAGCCATACCCCCACTAAGACCTCACAGATCGACTCCTGGCTTCCCACTCTACCCCTCCACACCATACTCACTCTGATTTCCTCGTCTCACTCCCTTCCCCCAAAGCCTACATCTACCCCAGAACCTCCCTCCCCCGCACCAAGCCCGGCGCCTAAAACCCCAATATACATTCCCCCAACCCTTCCCGCCTCAATCGATCCCACACCCGCCCGCATCCACCTATTCTCTTGGACCCCGCTCTCCCTCGGCTGGTACGAGAGTCTACTCTGGTCCTTCATTTTTGCGTCTGAGATGGTGGTGCAGAAGGGGACAGTGGGGGTGTGGAACGGAACGGGAATTAGGCTTTTCAAGGTCGAGAAGGGTGAGATGGGTGGCCCTAGCTTGAGAATGCCAATGGGGGCGGTGGATGCGGTTGGCGGGAAATTGGTCGGTGCTTTGGGCGGGTTGAGCCTCCGAGGAGGGCAACCGGCAAAGGAGTCAACTGCGATCAATTCCCCTGTGGCGCAGACGGAGGGCTGATGGAGAGCCATGGGAGAGAGAAAGGATTATGCTGTGCCAAGTCCATTTTGGATGAAGCATACCCCTAATGTCGCGAGCAGCTAGTAGTAATGATACCTGTGGAAACGAGCGTGAGGATTTTAGGAGTGCGCTTGGCATTATCTAGAGCCGATCACACCCACAGCCTTCGAAAAAGGTGATTCGCAGACGAACTCCACGGATTCTACAACGCGCGAGCGAAAACTTTCAAGGCTGAGCCGGGGCGTTGGTCCGAGCCGGTTGGAGCCTAAAGGGTGGTTACGAAATAACTCGATATGGTGCTACAGTAGATAACCATATAGCTAGTTACTATGAATACACAAAGAAACGTTCAAAAACATCGTGAACTGTCTTTTTGATGACTTTGTATTGAAAGGTGGCAAGGAAATATGTCCCCCCCCTCCCATCAAAACCCACAGAGTTGATATATTGATGCCGATGTTAGCATTAGGTTTTAATTGAGAAAGATTGCCAGGGCCCTTTGCAGCACAGCAACAGCAGCAGGATCTACTTATTTAGAAAAAGCAAGTAGCAAGGTAGAGAGAGAAACGAACGCGAGGTAACGTAAGTTAAGTATTTGAATGTCGTTTTGCGGAAATCTCAATGGGTTTGGGGGGCGGGGGGGGCGGTTTTGGGCTGCAAAAATGATGGAAGGAAGGCTTTGGATTACTGTAGACACTCGGGCCCAGCAGCAATATCTACTGTCTTAATTGTGGTGTGACATCTCCGTAAACTCTAGGTGAGGAGTCCAACATTTGCACACAACGATAAGCTGGCAGGCATACATACATACATAGGCCTACCATCTTCCATATCTACACATATATCCTACCGGAATATTACCGGCCACCCATACCAACTGATTAAAAACGTCGCATGCTTCGTACCTTGAGGTACACTGTGTACTGTGAACGTCTGAAGCTTCGAATAACTACATAACAAAACCTAGCCCAGGAATAGGCCTCTCAAAACGTCAATATCTTCAAGACGAAGCGGATCTTTGGAGACTGCGAGGATTCGACCAGCCGTAAACCAGGTGGAACTGCATCCGTGAGTAGACCATTTCTGATTGGACGATTGTCCCTGGGACTTTCTCCTAAAGACAAGAGCCAGATATCTACATACCTCAACTGGAACTCATGGATTTCAAACGATGCAGAATCCATGAAACACGGATCGATATTGTGTGTGTAATGGTTCTGTTGCTGGTTCTGTTTGAAATTTCTTATCTTACTCGTATAAACGGGGTTCCCGCGCAAACGGGGTTTCCGCGCACGCTAAATTAGTGCCCCCACGAGAATATTAGGAGAATTCATCTATATCTACCTTCACCATCTACATATTAATTGGCAATTGCTTGTACCTCTCTCAAGCATCTCGATGAAGGATTAATCCGAAAATATAAACTATATCATTGAAAATGACGTTGCAATTGCGATTTATATGCATGAATCCTCCTCATCCCCTCACCCCCCCTTCCTTTACTCCTTTCGTTTTCACTAATTCGTATAATAGACTGTCCAAACAACTTTCCATTGGCTCAAAGTCCTTCTCAGATCGATGAGATCTTCACTTTTGAGCTTCGACAAAGCGATTTCATATCCCATATGGGTGTAGCGTGTGTGAAGGCCGACGAAACCTTTTTGAGATGAATTTTGAAGGCTGATCAGCATCATTTGACTGATCGACTTGCTCAGAGCGAGCACATTGAGGGCAAATTCGAACAGGTAGAATCGTTCTACTGAGTGCGTGACGATGACGTGTGTTTCAGAGAAACTGTAGAGCTTTAGGTAAAGCTTTCGATGAAGCTTTCGATGAAGCTTTCAATTGTTACGAGCGTGCCCAGCCTTCTACTGGGACGCGCGTTCTCGAAGCGGGCCTAGGCCCTATCGGGCCTAGCGCTCCCCTTCCTTCTATACATATAGCCTTCGCACCTCGATAGACCTCGCTCTTTAGCTTTGAATCCTCGTTTACCTGGTTTACCCTTCGTTTACCTGTACCTCTATGACTTGCTCTAGGTATGATCCTAACATCAATGAAGTTTTCGATGAAGCTTTCGATGAAGCTTTTGATGAAAGAGCTTTTGATGACGAAGCTTTTGAAGAAGCTTTTGAAGAAGCTTTTAATGACAAAGCTTGTGAAGAAGCTTTTGAAGAAGCTTTTAATGACAAAGCTTGTGAAGAAGCTTTTGATGAAGAAGCTTTTGAAGAAGCTTTTGAAGAAGCTTTTGAAGACGAAGCTTTTGAAGAAGCTTTTGAAGAAGCTTTCAGTAGTGTTCTCAAAAACATGATTTCAAGAAGATTTAATTGTTCTTTCATTGCGAGTGATTTGAATGAGTGAATTCAACGTCGTCACTTGATTCGTGATGTTATCATTTCGATTCAACTTCTGAATTTGCTTTTGCTGTTTCTTTGCTGACTGAACTAGCTTTGTTTGTGCTAAGCTTGTAGATGAAGAAGATAATAAGAAGATGAATGCAGATGAAGCTTTTTTCGTAGAACTTCGCTGTTTGAAAACACGTTCTGCAAAGAGTTCAGAATCAGCAGTGACGAAGCTCTTTAATCATCAATTTAATAGCATGTCATTTTGCTTATTGAATTTTTCTTGAGTCTTGCCTTCAGTCTTCTGATTTCGTTTCTCAATGATCTCAAGATTCAGAATTCTAGCGTTGATGTAATGATCTTTGAAACGTGTGACACGTTCATGTTGATGATGAGCAGCTAGAAGTAAATCTTCATTAGTACTTTGAAGAAGAACAGACGTAGCATAGACAGATTTGCATGTCTTAACAAGCTTCTTCAAAGCTTGAGCTTCAGCAGCAGAATCATCGTTGTTGATCATTTGCTTCATGAACATGTTCATCTCAATAGCATTGAATGAGATGAATGATATTGAAAATGATACATCGCTTGAGCTTTGAATTGTGATATCTGAAGAAGTGATAGAACGAGATTTGATGACAATAAAAAGCTTTGATAGAACGATAGTATGATTTAGAAATGCTAGATCAGATTTGACTCAAGCATTCTGTATGTTGCTTGTCATCAAAGCAATCTTTCAAGCTTGCAAATACAATTTTATGAAATTCAACTTGTCAATTGAATATTCAGCATTCAATGGAGTAAATGCTTTGAACTTCAGCTTGTAAATGATGATCAATAACAGAAAGACTTCTACATTCAGAGATTGAAGCAGATCGATAGAATGTGAAGAAAGACATAATAGAATGATGTGATTCTTCTTGCAAAACATGATCGCTTCGCTAGTTAAATGAGAGACGTGTTCATCGATTATCAAAAGATAAAACTTTTCTTGTTGTCGTTTTGCTGATTCAGATTCAAAGTATTTCTGAAGTCAATCAAGATTGATTTCGTTGCTGATTCACTCATTAACGCTGACAACTATGTGACTTTTCTTTGCTTCTTCTACATCTTTTACATTCTTCAAAGCATTGAATCAGATCTTCAGATGCATCTTGTCTTTGAAGATGAATCAGACTTGTAGAATCACTTCGTCAGAACTCACACACTCGATGAGTGAGATTCACTCTCAATTATCGTCTTGAATCATTGTTGATAGTTGCTTTTTGAAACATATGACTCTGCATTTGCTCACTATTTTCATGACGAAGCCTTTTTCATTCATGTTGTAGATGTCTGAAGATTGTAGATCATAGTCTTCAAGAACTTGAGTATATAAATCAAATCAGTCATTGATCAGCTCTTCATTATGCGTAGCAGCACGCTCTTTATTCAATGCTTGATTAAACACGAAAGTCAACTTCATATGACGTTGTAGAAATCTCTGTATTCAATTGATACTCAAATCATCGTTCTGTTGACTACTTTGAAGCAACTTCATTGTCATGAATCGAATCTGATTGACTCGTGACGATCAGTCTCAGAAGATTATAAGTAGTATTCAACCAGTCAAAGCCTTCTTTTGTTCAAAGATAAATCGCTGATATTGCTGATGAGAGATCTGAGAAGATTCAGAACCGTTGATACGCTCCCGAAGTGTAGATTTCGCGATGTCATGCTGACGAGCAATCTTTCGAAGTGAAAGCTTGAATACATTGTTCTGATAGACTGTAATAGCTAATTGAAGACGCTCTTGCCTGATCGACTTCAAATGCTTCTCTATGATGATGTGGTTGACGTTCAAAATGATGAAGCATCTGAAAATAAAAAAATAAAAAAATAAAAATCCGCTTTACCTATTCTGTACTAGCGTGCGCGGAAACCCCGTTTGCGTAGGAACCCCGTTTATACGAGTATCTTATCTTATCTAATCTAATCTAACTGAGGCTTGGGCACCCATCAAAGAGAAAGATAACCACAACACCATTGTACCAGCGCTGTTAGGAATCGAACCTAATATAAACTAAATCACTCAACGACTCCCATTGGGCTACTTGGTAGGTGCTTGGGTGGGTGCTCTAGCTTGGCACCTTGGTAAACCCACCCAAGATGCTGAGAACACCCCCCCAAACCTACCCCTTGGGGTGAAATGGGTTGGGTTTATTGGGTGTCACCCAACCCAACGGACCACCCTATAATAAATAAATAAATTGTTACAATGTCACTCGTTCTACCAGTTAAATCTTATAGGTACTGTTTTGTTTGATGTACCAATCAGTTAGAATCGGCGGTCCTCGGCCCGCTAGCTCGAGCAGATGAAAGTAGATCATGTGGGGTACAATCTCAAATCTTCAGGGTTTCCCATAAGGTACCTTATACAGTACAGTTCACTCTCTGGATAATGTACTCCTCCTATAATATATTTCCATCGACCCATATATCAACATGTTCCCACAACTACAAGGCCCCAATATCGACTTGGAAGCACTCGGTGGCATTTGCGGGTGAGTCCCTGAACAACCAACCGTCTTGTCCGCCGAATATAGGCTGCTAACATAAGCCCAATCATGCCAGATCCATCTCCATCGCCTGCTGGATCGTAGTCTTTTCACCCCAAATCCTCGAAAACTTCCGCCGCTCCTCTGCCGATGGCCTCTCCGTCTTCTTCATTATCGTCTGGCTCTCCGGTGATGTCTGCAACATCCTCGGGGCCGTGTTCCAGGGCGTTCTTCCCACCATGACTATCTTAGCCGTGTATTACGCCTTTGCAGACACTCTGCTGCTGTCCCAATGTTTCTATTACCGAGGTTTCAGGTTTTCAGATGCGCCTACGAAACCATTGCCGGTGATTGAAGAAGAGGACGAGGAATCACCGCTGATATACCGCGAGTCCCCTCATACTCGGCCCACGGACGTACAACAAAGACGGAAGTCCTCGTCCTCAAACCACTCTCGCGTTTCAAAACACGTCGACGCTACGCACCTCTCCCCCGCAACCCCACTGCTCGACCCCACCGCCACCGCCACCACCCCGGCACGACCTCTCTCCACCCTGCAGACCATTCTACTCAACGCCACCGCCCTTGCTCTCGTCATCGCCGCCGGCGTCTTCGGGTGGTGGATCTCACGGCAGTACCCTTCCCATCACCACCACCACCAATCAACAAACGACGAACGCATCAGCTTCGACACCTCCGGCCAAATCTTCGGATACCTCTGTGCAGCTCTCTACCTCGGCTCTCGTGTCCCACAGCTCCTGCTTAACTACCGAAGGAAAAGCACAGAGGGCGTTAGCATGCTCTTCTTCCTTTTCGCCTGCGCGGGCAACTTGACCTATGTTCTTAGCATTTTTGCGTATGAGCCTAGTTGCGCAAAGACATGGTCGGGAGACGCAGAGAGGTACCAGGATTGGTGCGCAGAGGGCGAATACGCACGCGCTTACTGGCGGTATATCGCCGTCAACACGAGCTGGTTGGTCGGCAGCGCGGGAACATTGATATTGGACTTGGTGATCTTTGGGCAGTTTTGGGTGTATCGGGATCTAGCACCAGTGTCGTGACGAATCTTGGACGCCTATTCATTCTTAATCCAGCATCAATAAAGCAGCGATATCTTTCCCCCACTATCCATCCGCATAGGAGGGAATACTGAAGATCACTCGTATCATTTGGTAAATCTGGCACCTTTTCGAGATCCTATCGTTGTCAACCCCGAAAAGAAGGATTTGGCGTTTGAAACTGTTGCATACAACAGGAGGGCGTACGTATACGGGTTGAGCGGCGTCGAAACTAAAACGTACATGATGAAAATTCCCAGGTCGATACTGTACTCTGTCAGTCTTGGCTAGAATAAAGCTTCAAAACCATGTATCGAGACCAGAGCGAAAGGAGTTCAGCACAACCCCCTTCTTAACTCACTATCAACATCGATTCTCTCCCTACTAATTTCAAACCACCTCATCTTCTCGTCTACGTATCAAAACATATATACTCAGAACCATTCGCATCCATTTTCTTTTCCTCTGACATCTCATATCATCCCTAAATACAGAAAAAAAACCATACCATTCATCCAGATGATTTACTCAGCGAGAGACATACGCAACACATCTCGGAACAACAGTACATGCACTAACTTTCCAAAACCCTTTTCCATTTTCCAAAAAAAAAAGAAGGGTGGAAATGGGATTTTCTTTTCGACCCCCTTCTCCCTCGCCACCTTAATTCCCCTCTCCCCCTTCCCAAAGCCCCATCCCCCCCACCCCTCTTGCAACAACCACCATCCCCGCATTTTCTAGCACACACACACACACACACACACATCTCCAATTCCCACTAGCAAAACCCCTACCTCGAACCCGCGATCTAAGACCGGAAGAGATGGTGGTGGTGTGAGTGTGAGTGGGGGGGGGGTTTTTTTGTGGTTGGTGGTTGGTGTGTGTGTGTAAGAGGGAGATAGATGGGTGGGTGGGGATGGGATTTTGAGGGATTTGGATAAAGTTGGTGTGAGTGTGAGAGGGAGAGGGAGAGGGAGGGAGGGGTGTAAAAGCGAGATGGTTGGGAGGGTTTTTTTTGTGTGGGATTGCGGAGGGGGTGGTTTTTTTGAGGGGGTGGGGTGGGATGGGGATGATGTGGGTTAGGAGGGAGGGTTGTGGTAGATGGGCGAACTTTTGCGTCGGGGTCGGCTGAACCTTGGACTATCTACAGTATCTCCTTCCGTCTCAATCAACCATGTCACACCCTTCTGCTCACCAGGTTCTTCCATTCCCCCTTCACCGCCACCACTGGCATCCGATGAACCGATTGCCCGCTTACCGCCTTCTTGGGTACCCATCAGTCATAGTCGCGTGCGGTTTGCGCGCTCATGAATCCCCGACTCTGGAGAGAGCGACTGCCCAGCTGCCCGAGTCGTGCCCTGCCCCTTTCCCCTTTACCGCGCCTCGCCGGCCTTTAACCATCACCAACGCCACCCCCATCCAGCAGCGCAAACTCATCCTTCGCCGCCAGCACGTTCAGCCGCGAACACTCCATCTCCGCAGTGCCGGGGGGCAGGACGATGAGGACGTAGGTGTTTGTGGTGAGGCGGGCGATGATGAGATTGAAGCGCGGGGTTTTGATTGTGAATTCGAGGAATTGGTGGGAGGAAGGGGGGGTGGATGTGAAGGACCTGTTGAGGGGAGGGTTAGTCGTTAGGGGATTGGAGTTGGGGTGGACTGTGGGGGAACGGGTGAAGAGGGTGAACGCAGGGGGAAAGACTTACGAGAGGGAATTTTTGAAAGTTTTGATGATGTTGGAGAGGCGCTCGTAGCGGTCGCTGTAGGTATTTCTCTCTCCGACTTTCGAGGTGACTGAAGTTACCGTCAAGAACGTCGTCCGCTCAAACAGCACCACCTCCTCCGCTTCCGTCATTTCAGCTAGATGCTCGAGGTATCCTTTAATAATATCTAAATTCGGGATTAGACTATGCACAATATTCCCCCACGCCCGATACAGCGTCTGATCCCAGATACTCGTCCCATATGTCCTTACGGTCCTCATAAAACTCTCGCTCCTCGCTTTAATCGCATCCGTCTTGGCCTCCAGGACGCGATCGCGATGCTCAGTTTGCACGAGATCCATTTTGTGCACGAGCGTGAAGACGTGGGCGCGGGGGGAGTATTCCTCGAGGGCTTTGATGACGGCTGAGTACGTGATGAGGTCGCGGTCATTGTAGCCCTGGCGGCCGTCGAATTCGAGAGATTCGACGTCGAAGACGTAGATGAGGACGCCAACTTCGGAGAAGACGTAGGGCTTTTGGGAGGTGAGGTAGTTTTCCGTAAAGGCGTCTTGTCTGTCCTCGTGAATGGTTGGTTAATACTTGTTCGAAAGCTATTGGAAGAAGGTATGGTGTAATCACCCGCCACAATCCCACAAATTGAGTATCAAATTGCCTAGGAACTTTATCCGACTATGCTCGACATCAATTGTCGCTCCTAATCGCCGGACGTCTTTAGCGACATAATTGCTGAAAATAATATTTCGCATTGATGATTTGCCGGAGCCGCTTTTTCCCATCAAAAGCACCTTTTTCTTTTTCGGTTTGATTTTGAGGCTGTCCATGATGGCACGCAACCTCTTGCTCTACTGGAGACTGGTTTGTTTTCCCTAAAAGATATCAAGCCGTGGATTTCGGAGACAGCCTTGTCTTGTCGCATCAGCCAATAGTTCACTCTCATGTGATTATCATGTAGGATAGTAAGCCCAATTGAGAATCCTGTCTTTTCTGCGTAAGGAGGTACGATGGGTGTGCGGAAAGGACATCTTCAGCTGGACAGGTGCAGAGGAAATGGCTGGGCCTCGGAGCATGGGAAACGACGCTATGTATAAGGCTACCTACGTAAGAGGCTCTGCGGGTAGCTAAAAGACGATGCCGACATGCCGACTCGCCGACGCCCCTAAGCGAAGGTTAGGGTACTCTAGCGTAGCGTTCCAGAGATGAACAAGGGCACGGGGATTTGACGTTGATGCGTGAACAGTCTTACACAGTGTATCTCCACATATCAAATCTTTCCAGAACAGACGAACAGCTGTAACACGGCACAAACCCCACGAGTCAAATTCGTCAATCCTCAGAACCCCAATCCCAGATCAAGACCAAACTCGTCAGATCTACCTGCCCATGACTGCAAGGTTGTGAAACAGTTTGGATATCATTGTAAAAGTAGCCATGTACTAACCCTAGCCATGCTCCAATACCAAAAAAAGACCGAAATTGAAAGCCCAGCTGTCGTCGGTTGAAGAAAGGCATTCGGCCAAAAGAAGGCGGCCCTTCTCAGGACTGCTTCCAACGACATGGAAGACTTGAGAAACCCCCTGAGTGTGGCCTGCAAGAGTGAGACCAAATCGAATATGTAGACCATAACCGTCTTCGGGTAGCAAGCCCGTCCATTTGCTGCCCTATCTTTCCCTATGAAATTGGTATCATGAAAACAAAGAAGAGAGAATTCTTAAAATACAGTGCCATCGGACAAGATCATGATAGGCGGCTCCTTGGTGTTTGGTCTTGAGACCTCTGCCAATTCTCGCCCACCCTATGCTGGGTCAGTCATCGTTCTATCTTTATTGCATAAATACTGCTGAACGTGAAGACTCACCTTCCACGTGCCAGCTTCCAGCATTTGTGCCAGAGTCAGTTGATCCGGCCCTTGAAGTCCAAGTGACCGGTTGACCTCAGGGAGCAACTGGTCTAGAAAGCCAACCGTGACGGCGCGCCATTCGACAATCACATCGTCCTCTGTCGAGAATAGTGGCACAACTTCCATGCTTGGCTGACCCTTTTGCATAGCGTTGTTTCTGAAATTCGCAAGCCCTCTCTCCGAGTCTTTCGCTTTGAGGGTCAGTAAGCCAGTATCGATGAGTAAGCCTCCGTTGCGATATTCGGGCAATCCTGTGAGCAGGTCTGCCCCGGCGAATTGGATGTGTAGAAGTTTAGACATAGGAACCATGAGCGAATAACATAGCCATTGCGTCAATTTGTGGAAAGGTACAATATTCTCCCACGGTTGTGCAGGAGGCGACTCCGGCATGGATGAGCAGGGCCAGGCATCTCCAAGGGGGACACCGTTAATTCGCGTACGTGATTCCGGCCAGATGCTCGCGAGCCCGTTGATGAGGACAGACCAGAGCGTTGGAAGAGTTACAATAGGAACGGAAGCGGCATGGGTAGAAGGATGGGATAAGAGATAGTCCAGCATATTTCCCGGCCTCCCGTCTTTGCCGAACAGAGATGCATTGTTCATAGCGTCCCCGAGTCTTGACAAAAGACCTGCTCTACCTTCTAGGCCAGAGATGGGGTTGGTCTCCGATACTTGTAATCCTTTCGCGAGTTGTTGTACGTTCAGTCGTTTCAGTCCCGCGCCATCAACCTGGCAAGGCTCCAACTGTTCGCTGCTGAAATATCCGGCTTTGAACATCTCCAAACTGGCCACTGCGAGGCCCTCGCTACGGCGGTAGACCTTGCCGGATTCCTTTGATTTGTACGACCATCTTGGTCCTGCGCCGGCGTCGAGGAGAACGGATACTAGGAAGAGGTCAAGCAAGCGGCGAGTCCGCTCTTGACTGTCAACCGAGGAGGGCCAGGAAGCAAGCAATTGATCCACTCTAGGTCGTCCGCCTGCCTCAAAGTGTTGCCAACGGCCATGGGGAGGAATCTTGTGGTAGTCGGGGGCGTAATCTCTCTGTGGAACAGGGACTCCGGTTAGCTGGGCTGCTGCATGACACGTTCTCGTGGGGGTTCTTACCTTGATGATCGCGACTACATAGTCGGCAGTTTCCCGGAACTTGGCAACGTCAACGTCGAAATGTTTTAGTTGACCCCTCCTCGCATGTTCAAATATGATCTTTGACCTCGCTCTCACTGCGTAGATGCTCCGGAGATATGCTGCTGGGTCGAGGGTCGGATCAGGAGGACTTGGTAGAGTGATGTCTGGCATTGACGGCGAATTGAAAGTAAAACCATTGGTGGGCTTCTGACTTGTCGGTGACTTCAGGGAGTTGGTCGAGTTGTTCGTACCATTCGAAGCAGTGTCGACTAACTTGCTTGTTTTTCGATTGAATAAACCCATGGTCAGAGCATCAAGCGAGCAGATTGCACGTGCGTGAGGAGAAAGCAAGACAACCGCAATGCTACGAATTCGAAGCTCTGTAGGGTGGCGAAGGGGGGGGATGTGTTTACGGAGAGTGTAGTATTGCTATCAGTACGGAATACTAGATACTCTTCTATCTACCTTCTGGCATGATATTTCGCAGCATCATGTGACTACCGATTCGAGTGAATTAAATCCTCGACCTTCGACAATACACACCTAGTAATGCAGCGCCCAAAGAGGGGTTCTCCGACAGCCAGACCCGCCAACACGCATCAATTAATCATGCAAGGTACTTCACAAAAGTTTGCAACAGTACATCCGTCGTCGCAAGGATCAGGATGGTGGAATCCTGTAATATATACGCCCGTAAATCCCAGTCCAAGGTCCAGGGTTTATTTCCAACCACACCATGGCCGTGTAGAGAATTGGGTTGGTACGGGGAGATAAGTCCCCGTGCTGCAGCCCGCGGGTTTAATGCAATCGATAAGACGGGGCAAGCCGTGGAGAAAGGTTGTCTATTCGAAGGGTCTAGATGCAGCGTCAAAGCGCGTAGAACCAACTGGCTCCGTCTCCTCTTTATTTGAACAATTTTCAATGGAAACACACATGTACAATATGCTTTCTAGACCCAGATATCCTTTCAAGGCTCAAGGGGAGAAGGACGCATCGTGGGATATTCCGGAGGTAAAGGTACTTTAAAGTGATCCCTTATGCATGCTGCAGGGGAATGGCAACAGTCAACAACTTACGGAAGTACAGGCTACCTTAGACACCTTAGCTGGTCTGGTCTCTATTCCCCACCGTCTCACGTTGCGGAGAGTTCTACGGAATAGATACTGTACAGTACGTACAAAGCCGACAGAGGTATCGCTTAAACCCACGTGCTCGGTAGGTATCAACACCATCTACCTTACCGATCGGATGTTGACAATGTTACCGTTAGCTTCGACCTTCTTGTAACTGTAACTAAGTAGTAGCCTCAGACAGAGAACTCTCCTGATGGGTACAGCAGCCTTAGTTAGGCCTTTGGTTTTGTGTTAAGCCCCTGAAATTACTAGCAATTGACAGATGAGAGCAGTCGTCCGAGCCGCATCCAGGATCCCCCTTACTGCCACGGCCAACGGGATCGGAACCTTTTGGGTAATTTGGAATTAGGGTTATTCTACGCGTAGGCTAAGGTACCAACCATGAACGTGATGAACCATCTGCCGGTGCTTCGTACTTTGTTTGCTCGCCTCGTAAGTCCACGGTCTCCGGCAATCACTTGGAGATTGAGGACCTAAAGGTGTTCGCTCTGCTTGCTATCCTCCGCCGTTAAGGGAGATGGAAGGCAAGATCAGTTCTCGGTGCTTACCCAAGTCATCCCCATCGGAGAGAATACATGTACCCATACCGTCTCTTTAGCATTATCAGCGAATCTAGAATGTACTGAGCGTCTTTCTCCGATCATCTCCAATGAGTCATCGACTCCAAAGGAGCTTGGAAAACAAAAGGGAAAAGGGTTGGAAATAGGGTTGTGGCGCGCTTTGAGGCTTGGCGAAATGAGGCTCAACAAAGGTCGCTAGGCAAGATCCGTGTGTTGAAATGATGAGAGTGCTCTAGGCAGCTCCATATCATGTCACAGCTACACTAAGGTAATATGAGGTACGATCAGGCATGCCTACTAGAATACCTCCGCATCGATGGATGATTTATCAGGCCTTGAATGGACAAGCTCCACCCCAACCTCTTCAAGCCAGAAACCTCCTCCCTTCGGCTCTTCGTACCCCACTCTGAGACCTACTCCGCCCTTGTCAGGGAGATCGACGCCAGCACCCGCTCAGCCTCCTTCAAACAGCAATAAGTCTTTGGCCAATCTAGCCTCCCGAAGTCACAGCTCAACACCGGCCAGTGATAGCTTCGCGAACCTGGTCAGCTTCAGCGCTGCGCAACCTACGGATAATCTCTCTTTGCAGGAACAGCAACGGCGATTGCAAGCACAACGGGGGAAGAAAGTCGGAGACCAGAAAAGACCCGAAGATACAAGCTTTGGGGCAGACGGTCATTTTTGGGATAAGCTGGGCGACGGGAAAGCGACATCGAACCATGGAATATCTCCGCCATCCTACGCTGCAACTGACGAATACGGTGGACACAAGCTATCCAAGGCGATCAACAAACCTTTCGCAAACATCGATCGAGCCGAGCCTCCCTTTGAAAGCAGGACGCTAGTCAACGATGGAGACGACCTGCTTACAGCTTTCAATGCGGCTACGCCTGTTGATAGTTCCAGCCATCTGCCGGCCCCTTATAGACATACAAGCGATGATAATGTACTTAGAATCAACAAGAATCAAGCCGCAAGCACGGCACTGCACGACTTGATTGGGATAAATGAAGATCAAGCAGAGCAGCGAAACACTGATCTTTTTGGACTTGGAACAGGGAATGGTCCCAGCCCTGTGGAAAAGAAGAAAGCTATAGCTGCAGACGATGACGATGTTCTGGGGCTCCTCGCACGACCTGTGTCGGAGTTTGTACGGAAAGAGACAAACCCGGAGCCATCTCCAAAGATACAAAAACCCATCAACTCACGACCAAACGACCATGCTCTTGCGGAGCTAGTGGACATGGGATTTCAGCCTGATAAATCCAAAGAAGCTCTTGGGACTACGGAGTCTGGCACAGATGTTCAAGCTGCCGTTGGGTGGCTACTTAGTCAGGCACATGAAGAGTCGCGAAAAAAGACTTCAACGCAGCGGAAACAGGATGATCAAGGTCATGATTCTAGAGATCAACAGCCAAGGAAAAGCCGGAGACGTAGCGGTGGTCCTAGTACTGAAGCTCCAGTGCCTGCGTGGATGCGAGGACAGAGCCAGTCAGATGCAACACAGCGCCGTCAAGATAGCCGATCTCCAGTCAACGGTGACAATGATCCAGCAAAAACAGCTGCAGAACTTGGCAACAATCTCTTCAAGACCGCCAACTCTTTGTGGAAGACTGGAACCAAGAAACTGAATCAAGCTGTCTCTGATCTCAACTCTGACAGTGATTCTAGTCAGCCTAAGTGGATGAGAGAAGCATCGGTTGAATCCACGAACCGCAAGCCATCGGGCTTACAACAGGAGAGAGAATTCAATGGTCAAAATGGGACATCCGCAAAGATGCAGCAGCGGAGAAAGCCCACCACTGAGGCGCCTAGTGTAACCGATGAGGCTCTGATGTTGGAGTCACAAGACGCTCGTCCTGTGCCTCGTAGGTCTGCTGGACGTCCAAAACAAGATGTCCCAGCTTGGAGCACAGATTCTTCTAGAGATCCATCCCCTGCAGTCGGAGCGAAACCTCGAGATCAGGATCCTCCCCAACCTAGGTTTTTACAAAAATCGAGAGCCCCTGATCCAAGATCGAAGCTCACCCGGCAAGCCGTTGAGGAGCAGAGTTCACAAGCCTACATCAGCCCAGCGCGGCGGAAAAAAGCCCCTCCAAAGCCTCCCTCTCCAGAGCGAGACTTGTTGTTTGGCGCCTCTCAAGCAACATCCAAGCCGGCTCCTCCAAACCCACGTCCAAAATCAACCCCACAAAATGAAGCCCAAATCCCTTCTAAGTCTACCATTCCAACGCGTCCTCCCCCACCAAGACGTGTAGTCCCTTCCGTTTCTGATTCTGCCCTTCAAAGCTCATCGACAAGTCGCCGGTCCGGTACAGCCGCCTTCAAAAGGGGCGACTACGCTGATGCCACAACCCACTACACCTCCGCGCTCTCTTCTCTACCTCAAACCCACCCTCTTGGCATCGTCGTTCTCACTAACCGGGCTCTCGCCCAATTGAAAACAGGCGACCCCAAATCATGCATCGCCGACGCCACCGCTGCCGTGGCCCTCATCGGCCCCTCCCGTGGAATTTCCGAGACCATCAATCTCGGCGACGAAGGCAGCAAGGATATGAACGGTTTCTGGGCCAAAGCCATGACCCGCCAAGCCGAAGCTTTGGAACAACTCGAGCGCTGGCCAGAAGCTGCCGCGGTATGGAAAACCTGCGTTGAAGCTAACGTAGGCGGTGCGACCAGTATCGCCGGAAGAAACCGATGCGAAAAAGCCACTGCCGGCCCCTCAAAACCTTCCTCTACACCCCGCCTCTCCGCGCCCAAAAAATCCCCATTAAAACCTGTCCCCAAACCCTCCGCCCTCGACGACCTCTCCGGCCGCCTCACCCACACATTAATAACCGACTCCGCAGAAGCAGTAACGCGCTTACGCGCTGCCAACGCCGCTGCCGACCGTCTCGACGATGAGAAATTCGCGCTTTCGGACCAAGTCAGCGAGAGGGTTGCGAGATGGAAGGGCGGCAAGGAGGGGAATCTGAGGGCGCTTTTGGCGAGTTTAGAATTAGTACTTTGGGAGGGGGCGGGGTGGAAGAAGGTGGGGATGGGGGAGCTGATTCTTGCGGGGAGGGTTAAGGTGGTTTATATGAGGGGGATTGGGAGAGTGCATCCTGATAAGGTTTGTCTTTTTCTTTCTTTTTCTGCTTGGGCTTTCTTTCTTTTTGTGCGTGCGTCTATGAAGAGAAATCCTGCTGACTGAAAAAAGTTACCGACGACGGCAACGACGGAGCAGAAAATGATCAGTGCGGCCGTGTTCGCGACGCTGAATGAGGCCTGGGAGGGGTTCAAGGCGGAGAATGGGCTCTAAACGACCTGTCTTGGATGGTATGAGGATGTTCGAGTGGTTGCTCCTGGGGGTGTGGGTGACGGGAAGTGTTGTAGGGAAGCGGGGCTGTATGGGATATACGGACGTAGAGAAGTGGCTTAATGGCAATCCACACGGCATAAAAGCAGCGGTGGAAGAAATACCCTATCCGATAACCTTTTCTAACATCATCCCTAACATTACCTTCCCATTCCACTCTACCTCATCCTTTACACCATCCCATCCCCTCCTCTCCCCTCCCCGCTCAACCACCAAGACCCCTTCCAAAGTACCTGCGTAAATGATATTCCATTCCATTCCATTGTTTGGTATGGTCCGTTCTAACCTTTCCGTTTTAGTTTGGTTTTTCATATCGGTAGATTTAGAGTTGGGGATGGGGATAGGTGGGGGGGGCGGCCGGTCAATTGATGGGGTATGAAAAAGGAAGAGTGAAGAAGTTTAAAAAAAGCGAAGAGTCGAAAGTAAGAGCGGGAGCGAGAAGAGAAGAGAGGAGAGAAAGTGCAAAGGGGGGGGGGGGGGGGGCATGGCATGGCAAACACCG